>Ga0213824_1000449_pt1 | contig 31846 bp, 23 predicted proteins | sample MC6MC0906MG_FD_179892 | JGI IMG/M metagenome (GOLD analysis project Ga0213824, IMG submission 179892) | Enriched soil aggregate microbial communities from Iowa State University, Ames, United States - MC6-MC0906-MG | ecosystem: Environmental > Terrestrial > Soil > Unclassified | place: USA: Iowa...
CCGGCCGACAAGATCATCGGCGTGGCCCAGGGCAACAAGGAAATGGTCGACGTGGTCGGCTGGCGCCTGGACGAAGTGGTCAAGCTGATCCGTGGCCCGAAAGGCTCGGTGGTACGCCTGGAAGTCATCCCGGCCAGCAATGCGCCGAGCGACCAGACCAGCAAGATCGTGTCGATCACCCGTGAAGCGGTAAAACTTGAAGAGCAGGCGGCGAAAAAGTCGGTGCTCAAGCTCAAGCAGGACGGGCGCGACTACAAGCTGGGCATCATCGAGATCCCGGCCTTCTATCTCGACTTCAAGGCCTACCGCGCCGGTGACCCGGAATACAAGAGCACAACGCGTGACGTGAAGAAACTGCTCACCGAACTGCAAAAAGAAAAAGTCGACGGCGTGGTCATCGACCTGCGCAACAACGGCGGTGGCTCGCTGCAGGAAGCCACCGAGCTGACCAGCCTGTTCATCGAAAAAGGCCCGACCGTACTGGTGCGCAACAGCGACGGCCGCGTCGACGTGCTGGAAGACGAGAACCCGGGTGCCTTCTACAAGGGCCCGCTGGCACTCCTGGTCAACCGCCTGTCGGCCTCGGCCTCGGAGATCTTCGCCGGCGCCATGCAGGACTACCACCGCGCGCTGATCATCGGTGGCCAGACCTTCGGCAAAGGCACCGTACAGACCATCCAGCCGCTCAACCATGGCGAGCTGAAGCTGACCCTGGCCAAGTTCTACCGGGTCTCCGGGCAGAGCACCCAGCACCAGGGCGTGCTGCCGGACATCGACTACCCGTCGATCATCGACACCAAGGAAATCGGCGAGAGCGCCCTGCCCGAGGCGATGCCGTGGGACACCATCCGCCCGGTCGTCAAGCCGGCGGCAGACCCGTTCAAGCCGTACCTGGCCCAGCTCAAGGCACAGCATGAAGCGCGCAGCGACAAGGATGCCGAGTTCACCTACATTCGCGACCGCCTTGCCCTGACGCAGAAGCTGATGACCGAAAAAACCGTCAGCCTCAACGAGCAGGATCGCCGTGCACGCCACGACGATATCGAAGCCAAGCAGCTGGCGCTGGAAAACATCCGTCGCAAGGCCAAGGGTGAAGAGCCGCTCAAAGAGCTGAAGAAAGAGGACGAGGACGCGCTGCCGGTCGAGGATGAAAACACCAAGCCCGAAGACGACGCCTACCTGTCCGAAACCGGTCGTATCCTGATCGACTACCTCAGCGCCAGCACCAAGGTGGCCAAGAAGTAGGGCGCAGCGGCGGCTGATCCACAGGGGTGTACTGCCTGTTCTGGCCTCTTCGCGGGTAAATCGGCTCGCCGCACCGCCGCTCCCACAGGTTCACCACAGGCCTGTAGGAGCAGCCTTGTGCTGCGAAGAGGCCATTACTGCTATTGAAAGTATTTGCTCCTACTGGCCTCTTCGCAGCACAAGGCTGCTCCTACAGGCCGGTGGTGTACCGGCGGGAGGCACCGCGCTGCTGCTGACAATCAGGCCGTTTCGGGGTAGCTGTACTCAAACACCCGGACCACCTCGGAGGCATGCCATGAGGCCGCCTCCATGCCATCGACCGGCCCGGCAAACCGCCCCAGCCGTTCGACACATTCAAAGAAGCCGGTACGCGGTAAACGGCTGGCGCCCTGGCTGATCACCAGCGAGCTGCGTAACGGCTGCTCGGCACGGGCATCCAGCACCGCCAGGTACTCCAGCGCGGCGGTCAGCGTCTGCATGGCCGGGCTGGGCAATTGCAAACGCTCGATCAGCGCTCGGTAGGTCAGCAAGTGACGTTGACGACGGGCCAGGTCAAGCTCGCCCAGCAGGTTATCCCAATGCTGACGGCTGATCCTGACCTGGCTCATGATGGCTCGCTCCAGCCAGCCACTCCCAAATGCCAGGCCAAGGCGCGGCGAATGGCAGCATCCGGCTGGCGTTCGCCGGATTCGATCATGGCCAGATACGCAGGGCTCACGCCAACATTGCGCGCCAGTTGCTCAGGGGCAATGCCCTTGGCCTGGCGAATCTGCGCCACTTCGCTGAACGCCGGCAATGGCGCCACGGCAGCGGAGCCGGCTTCTTCGCCGACAACCGCCTCGGCCGGCGCCTGCCCCGCCGCCTTCAGCAGTGCCTGGTACTGCTCCCAGGGAACGACAGCGTACTCGGGTTGACCGTCCCGGCTAATTACCTGAATACCCATTACAAACCCCTTTAAAAAGGATTACAGCATGTAATCCGTAGGCATAACCCTTATGCCAATTATATTACCAACTCCGGGGTCTGTCCGGTGGCGGTGCAATTCAGGCTGTTTTCATTGCGTATTGCGCTCCAGCCCCAAGGCTTGCGGGGTAGCCGGCAGGCGTTCGACCACACGCAGGCGCTCGGGTGCCTGGCTGTCGCGCCAGGCCTTGAAGCGTGCGAGTTCGTCGGCCACGGTCTTCAACACCCAGCCCAGTACGGCGATGTCATCGAGAAAACCCACGCCCAGCAACCAGTCGGGGATGGCATCGATAGGGCTGACGAAATACAGCAGGCCAGCCACGATGGTGACCAGGGCCTTTGGGCTGATGGCGCGGTATTCGCCGCGCCACCACGCCAGGCACAGCGACTGCAGCAGTTTCACGTCCTCACGCAGCCGGCCGATGCGCGGGCCTTTGCGGGCCACTGCAAATAGCAGGGCTGGCAGCCGGCCACGGCTTAACAGGCGCTCGGCCAAGGGCAGGAAACGGGCAAAATTCCAGGGTGCGCTCATGGAGCCTCCAGGCGAAACAGGTTATCCACATTTATTGTGGATAACCTTGTGAACAGGGTCGCGTTTCTGACCCCAGGTGCCTGCCAGGCATGGGCCACGGTCAGATCGGGCATTTTTTACACAGCCGTTTCAAGCCGCGGGCACCTGGCCGCAAACGATTTGCGTCAGAAACATCCTACATCTACACGCTGCATTTCCTCCGACAGTATCAACTGTCGCAGGTTCGTCCAATCGCCACAAACGAAAACGCCCCGTCGGGACGGGGCGTTTTGCAACAACCAGCCAGTGTTACTTGGCAGGCGCTTCAGCTGGAGCCTCGGCTTCCGGCTCGGCGCCTTGCAGCTGGGCCGGATCCTTGATGGCGATCAGTTCCAGGTCGAACACCAGTACCGAGTTTGCCGGGATCAGCGGGCTTGGGCTTTGTGCGCCGTAGGCCAGTTCAGCCGGGATGAACAGCTTGTACTTCTCGCCAACGTGCATCAGTTGCAGGCCTTCGACCCAACCCGGGATCACACCGCTGACCGGCAGGTCGATCGGGCTGCCACGCTCGACAGAGCTGTCGAACACCTTGCCATCGATCAGCTTGCCTTCGTAGTGGACAGTGACCACGTCGGTCGGCTTGGGCTGCGGGCCATCAGCCTTCTTGACCACTTCGTACTGCAGGCCCGAGGCTGTGGTGACCACGCCAGGCTTCTTGGCGTTTTCTTCGAGGAACTTCTTGCCGGCGGAGGCGGCTTCTTCGCTGGCCTTGGCCAGGCGCTCCTCGGCGCGCTTCTGCAAGGCGGTGAACGCCTCTACCAGCTCTTCGTCCTTGATGCGTTGTTCTTTCTTGCCAACGGCGTCTTCGATACCGAGCGCGACAGATTTCGAATCAAGGTCTTCCATGCCTTCCTGAGCCAGGCTCTTGCCCATGTTCAGGCCGATACCGTAGGAGGCTTTCTGCGCCGGAGTCTTCAGCTCGGGGCTGCTGGCTTGTTGATCACAGCCAGCCAGTACCAGGCCTACCAGGGCAACCGCAGCCGCCAAACGATGCTGTTTCATGCTATTTCCTTGTTCATGCGCCATAAGGGCAATCAGGGTAAAGCCGCGAGCTTAGCAGGCGGCCATGACCAATGGCTACCGGCATAGGAGCGGGTTTCACGGACTAAGTTCAGTAGGCAGTGCGCTTCTTCACATTCTTCCGAGGCAATGGCCAGTATTGACCATTCGCACCGACAGCGCCTCGCATCCAACGGCCTTTTTAAACAACAAAAGGCTCAGCGAGCAAGCCGAAAAACCTGACATTTCTGCCAGTAGCGCCTAACCCGAGCCTGCTTTCCAATGACCAGGCAACGTCATTTGCCAAATCTGAGTGACCCGCCATTGCGGCCGCGCGCTCTGCATGTACCCTTTTCAAAGGTAATGTCATGAACTCCTCACGAAAGCCTAACCGCTCAACCCTGATTTCTTCCCGTCCGGCCCGAGCATCTACTCAATTGCCGAAGGCGCCGATCGATCAAAATTATGGCCTCGGCGGGCTTGCATGTATCTTCGAAAAGGCAGCTGGGTCTCGCGCCGATAGTAATGGGGTCATTAATAGCAGGACACGCCGTGGGCGCAGTTATGTAATGGGTAGGAGTAGCAACCGCAATACCGATGAGTTCAAGGTCTTCGTGGCTTGCTTGAATGAACACGGGGGGTTGGATAGCGGCTTCCATGGCGATGGCGTTTTCGATTTCAATCAGGTACCCAAAGCTGCCTACAGCAGGCTGAGCGGCCTCGTTGAAGATGCTGCGGGGAATTTACTGATCATTGCCCTCATGGAGAGCGTGGAAGGTGAATCAGCAAGCCACCTCTGGAAATTGACTGCCTCAGGGGTACCGGACCTCACATTTGGCCAAGGCAAAGGATTCGTAGATATTCGTGATGTGATCGGAGAAGCGCTGCTGCTTGAAAACTTGGCACTGGCGAAAGATCGAATCTTCGCCAGCGGGTTGCGTTGCGGGCCTCAGATGGTCGAACCGGTGGTGATCGCGCTCGACCTCGAAGGCGCGCTATGGAAGCGTTTTGCGACTGATGGCGTCCTTGATGTGGTCAAGCTGATTCCAAATGCCCAGGATCACATCATCGATGGTATTGCCAGTTTCACGCCCCCCTCTGGCCCGGAGCGTCTGCTACTACCCCTGTACCTGATGCGCAATGGCGATGCGTACAGCGTCACTGCGGCCTTGACCCTCGACGGAAAAATGGATGATGCCTTTGGCGATCATGGCCAGCATTGGTCGGCCCCTTGGGTGATCAACAATGGCTTTTCAGTGGATGCCATCTCTCAACGCTTCAGTTTTTATGGCGAACTTTACTCCCTCGATGCAGATATCAGCCAACCGACTGTTTACCGCATCGACTATTCCGGCAAGCCAGCCAAAGAGTTCAATAACGGCAACGTTTTGGTATTCGACCGCCCCGGAGGCTGGTACGCAGGCGTCGAGGTAGCGGGCGGCCTGGTCGGCTATGGCATGTTCTATACCCACTCTCTTGCCTTTCGCTTCACCTCGGACGGCAAATTTGACACCACCTTCGTCCCTCCTCACGGTTATGGCCTGTTCGGTGCTCAACTACCCGAGGATGGCTTCTATACATCGACGGGGTCGATCGCCCTCGATACACCTAACCAACGCCTGTTGCTCAGTGGCCGTGACGAAGAGGAACGAGGCTCCACTGTGCCTTGTGTGATCGCGGTGTCCTTGCGGACTAAGTGATTGCTACCAGGGTGATCCGTGCGAGCGTTTCTCAGCTGGAAACGCTCAACGGCCACGATGCTCACGGATACGACTGCTCCCGATATTGCGCCGCCACTTCGCGCAGCACCTCGCATACCCACTGCCCTGGCAGGCTCTGCGGCAAGGCCGCATTGCGGCAGATGCCAACCGAGCCGCCGGGCTCGCGCACGCCCAGGTCAAGCTCGACCAGCTCGCCTCGGCGCAGGTCGAGCAGCACGGCATCGCGCGGTGCCACCCACAGGCCTTCACTGCCCAGCACGTAACGCCGGCTCAAGGCCAGCGACAAGGTCTCCAGGCGCTGCGCCGGCATCTGGATGCCGCATTGCACAAACAGACTGTCGGCGTGCTGGCGGATGGTGGTCCCGGCGGGCGGCAGCACGAGCGGGTAACGCCCGACCTGCCCCCGCTCGACGGGCGTGCTGGCCAGCAGCGGGTGGCCCGGGCGCACCACCAGGCTCATCGACTCGCTGTACAGGTGTTCGAACGACAGCCCCTGGATCTGCGGGCTGTCAGTCATACGCCCGACCACCAGTTCCAGCTCGCCCAGGCGCAGTTGACCGAGCAGCTGCGCGCTGACCCCGGTGGCCACGCTGATGACCAGCGCTTCATGGCGCTGGTGCATGCGGCACAGCACTTCGGGCATGAGCAGGCCCTCGACCGTCGACAGCACGCCAATACGCACCTGCGACGGCGCCCGCGCTTCACCGCGCAGGCTGCTGACGCCATCGCGCAGGGCTTGCACGCTGGGCCCGGCATAACGCATGAAACGGGTCCCTGCCGGAGTAAGCTCGACGCCCTGCCGGCTGCGCGCGAACAGGCGTGCTTCCAGCAGGTCTTCGAGTTCCTTGAGGGTCTTGGAAATGGCCGGCTGACTGATGGCGAGCACGTCGGCAGCCCTGGCCAGGCTGCCCTGCCGGGCAATCTCCAGGAAGCACAGCAGGTGGCGGTATTTGATGCGGGTGTCGAGGTTCATGGCTTAGAGCTTACCGCATCAGGATCTTCATCGCCTGGGAGACCGAGCGCCGCCCGCGCGGCGCATCGCGAGCGAAGCTCGCTCCTACATCTGTTTCGGGCCAGTTATTCCTGTGGGATTTGTGCGCGAACGCCTTGGCGCATGGCGCGATATCGTGTCGTATCAAAAAGGCGGTCGCGCGCGCCTGTCACAGGCATAACTGGCCCGAAACAGATGTAGGAGCGAGCTTCGCTCGCGATGCGCCGCGCGGGCGGCGCTCGATCTCCCAGGCGACGAAAATGCAACGGCGAACAACTGCCGAGCCCCCGCAACCTCTCAGCCCACCGCCAACTCCACAGCCTCACCGTTCAACCGCACCGGCCACACCCGCAACCTCTGCCCGCCATCCTCCAGACACTCGCCGGTCCGCAGGCTGAAATGCTGCTTGTACAACGGCGCCGCCACCACCAGCTCGCCCTGCACACTGCCCACCAGCCCGCGGCCGATGATGTTGGCACCGGAGCGCGGGTCGCGGTTGTCCACCGCATACAGTGGCTGGGCCTGCCCTGGCAGGTAGAACAGCGCCACCTGGGCCCCGTCGAGCCATACCACGACCCCGGAGTCGGCCACCAGGTCTTGCGCCTGGCACACCGCCTGCCAGTTCTCGCAGGTTTTCACAGCAGCATTGGACAGGTTCATCAGACAGCCTCCTCGACAGTAGGGATCAGGTGCAGCGCTGCAGCGGGCCGGCGCTGTTCGCGTTCGCGCACGAAGTGCACGTCCGGGTCGGCGCGGCGATCATTGACGAAGGTGCGGAAGCGCTTGAGCTTCTCCGGGTCGTTGAGGGCGTTGGCCCATTCGCATTCATACTGGTCGACCACATGCTGCATCTGCGCTTCCAGCTCGCTGGCCAGGCCCAGGCTGTCGTCGATGACCACCTGCTTCAGGTAGTCCAGCCCACCTTCCAGGTTTTCGCGCCACACCGAGGTGCGCTGCAGCTTGTCGGCCGTGCGAATGTAGAACATCAACACCCGGTCGATCAGGCGCACCAGGGTTTCGTCGTCCAGGTCGGTGGCGAACAGCTCGGCATGCCGTGGGCGCATGCCGCCGTTGCCGCACACGTACAGGTTCCAGCCCTTGTCGGTGGCGATCACGCCGATGTCCTTGCTCTGCGCCTCGGCGCATTCGCGGGTACAACCCGATACCGCAAACTTGAGTTTGTGCGGGCTGCGCAGGCCCTTGTAGCGGTCTTCCAGGCGCAGGGCCATGGCGACGCTGTCCTGCACGCCGTAACGGCACCAGGTACTGCCCACGCAGGATTTCACCGTGCGGGTCGACTTGCCGTAGGCGTGGCCGGTTTCGAACCCGGCCTCGATCAGCTCGCCCCAGATCAGCGGCAGCTCGTGCAGCTGGGCGCCGAACAGGTCGATGCGCTGGCCGCCGGTGATCTTGGTGTACAGGTCGTATTTCTTGGCCACCTGGCCGATGACGATGAGCTTGTCGGGGGTGATTTCCCCCCCTGGGATGCGCGGCACCACCGAGTAGGTGCCGTTCTTCTGCATATTGGCCATGAAGGTGTCGTTGGTGTCCTGCAGCGGCACCAGCGCGGGGTCCATGATCGGCTGGTTCCAGCATGACGCGAGGATGTTGCCCACCGCCGGCTTGCAGATGTCACAGCCAACGTGGCCCTTGCCGTGGCGTTCGAGCAGCTCGCTGTAGGTGCGGATGCCCTCCACCCGCACCAGCCCGTACAGTTCCTGGCGGGTGTAGGCGAAGTGCTCGCACAGGCTTTTGTCCACCGCTACCCCGCGGGCGGTCAGCTCGTGTTCGAACACCTGCTTGAGCAAGGCCGCGCAACCACCGCAACCGCTGGCGGCCTTGGTGCAGGCCTTGACCGCAGCCAGGTCGCTGCAGCCGCTGTCGATAGCGGTGCACACTGCACCCTTGCTGACGTTGTGGCACGAGCAGATGGTGGCGCTGTCGGGCAGCGCATCGGCGCCAAGGGCCGGTGCACCACCGCCTTGCGGCAAGATCAGCGCTGCAGGGTCGGCTGGCAGGGCAATGCCGTTCTGGGCGTACTGCAACAGGGTGTCGTAATAACTGTTGTCGCCGACCAGCACCGCGCCGAGCACGTGCTTGCCACTGGCGTCCACCACCAGCCGGCGGTAGGCGCTGTTGGCTTCGTCGATAAAGCGGTAGCTGCGTGAACCAGGGGTGGCGCCATGGGCATCGCCGATCGAACCGACATCCACGCCCAGCAACTTGAGCTTGGTCGACATGTCGGCGCCGGTGAACGCTACCGCCGCTTCCCCCATCAACAACGCCGCCAGGTTGCGCGCCATGCTGTACCCCGGGGCGACCAGGCCGAACACGCTGCCGTTCCAGGACGCGCACTCGCCGACGGCGAAGATGCGCGGGTCGCTGCTGCGGCAGTGGTTGTCGATCACCACGCCACCGCGTACAGCGATATCCAGGCCACAGCCACGGCCCAGGGCATCCTGTGGGCGGATACCGGCAGAGAACACGATCAGGTCGGTTTCCAAGTGCTCGCCACCGTCGAAGTTCATGCGGTAGCGGTAGGTTTCACCGGCGCTGATCGACTGGGTGGCACGCGACAGGTGCACGCCAACGCCCAGCGCTTCAATCTGTGCCTTGAGCGCGGCACCGCCCTCGCCGTCCAGCTGAACCGGCATCAGCCGTGGGGCAAACTCCACCACGTGGGCTTCCAGGCCCAGCGACTTGAGCGCGTTGGCGGCCTCCAGGCCGAGCAGGCCACCACCGACCACCACGCCACGGCGGGCACCCGCGGCTGCAGCGCGGATGCCATCGAGGTCGTCGAGGGTACGGTAGACCAGGCGGGCATTGCCGCTGGAGCCTTCGATCGGCGGCACGAAGGGGTAGGAGCCAGTGGCCAGGACCAGTTGGTCGTAGCCGTAGCGCCCCTCGGCGGTGACTACCTCGCAGCGCTCACGGTCGATTTCCAGCACGGCCTCACCGAGGTGCAGGTGCACGCCGTTGGCGTTGTAGAAGTCGTGCTCGCACAGGGCCAGAGTCTCGGCACAACTGCCGCCGAAGTATTCGGACAGGTGCACGCGGTCGTAGGCGCGTTGGCGCTCTTCGCCGAACACCCGCACTTCGAAGCGCTGCAGGGCGCCGCGGCTGACCAGTTGTTCGACGCAGTGGTGGCCGACCATGCCGTTGCCGACGATGACCAGTCGCTCTCGTTGCCCGCTGCTCGCTGTTGCCTTCATAAGCCGATCCTCGATCAAAAAAAAAGCGCCTGGAGCCGAAGCTCCAGGCGCCTTTGCCTGTATTCATCACGGTGTGCCCCCGGGTTGATCGCCGTTGATCAGTGGGGCTTGTTGTATGGGAGGTAAAGCAGGGACTGTGCCAATTGCTTTACCTGTACCGGCCTCTTCGCAGCACAAGGCTGCTCCTACAGGTACCGCGTGCTCCTGTAGGAGCAGCCTTGTGCTGCGAAGGGGCCCAACAGGCGATCAAAATGCACAACCGGGGTGCACATCAGCCCATCCCGGTGCACTTCAGTACACATCCCGCCGATAGCGTTTGGCCTTGCTCAACCCTTCGACATAGGCAGCCGCTGCCGCCGCATCCATACCGCCATGCTCAGCCACGACCGCCCGCAACGCCGCGTCCACATCCTTGGCCATGCGCTGCGCATCCCCACACACATAGAAATACGCCCCAGCTTCCAGCCACTGCCACAGCTGCGCGCCCTGCTCTAGCATGCGCTGCTGCACATAGACCTTCTGCGGCTGGTCCCGCGAGAACGCCGTGTCCAGCCGCAGGTGCCCTGCTGCCTCCCAAGCCTGCAACTGTTCCCGGTAGTAGAAGTCGGTAGCGGCGTACTGCTCGCCAAAGAACAACCAGTTCCCCCCCTTCGCCCCCCGCACCTCCCGCTCTTCAAGAAACGCTCGGAACGGCGCAATGCCGGTACCCGGGCCCACCATGATCACCGGTACGCTGTCGTCTTCGGGCAGCCGGAAGTGCTTCGACACCTGCGGGAAGATAGCCACCTTCACCGCTTGCGCACGGTCGGCGAGGAAGGCCGAACACACGCCCTTGCGCTCGCCGTAGCGCACGGTGGAGACGGTCAGGTGAACCTGGCCCGGATGCGCCAAGGGGCTGGAGCTGATCGAGTAAAGACGCGGCTGCAAGGGCTTGAGCAGGTCAAGCCAGTTGGTCAGCGGTAGCTGTTGGGGGAAGGCGCGCAGCACATCGACCAACTGCCGGCCCCACAGCCAGTCCTGCAGCTCGGCCTTGCACTCGGGCTGCAGCAGACGCTGCAGGTCCGGTGCATTGCCAGCGAAGGCCTGCAGTTGCTGCGCGGTCACCTTGGCGATCTCCAGGTGCGTTTGCAGGGCTTCGGCCAGTGGCATGGCAGGCTGGCCCTTGAGCTCGACCCTGGCCTGGCCATCGAGCTGCATCAGCGCCAGCAGTTCGTCGACCAGGGCCGGGCAATTGCGCGGCCACACGCCCAGGGCATCACCGGGGGCATAGCGCAAGCCGCTACCGCTCAGGTCGAACACCAGTTGGCGGGTTTCCTTGCTGGCACCGGGGCCGTTGAGCAGGTGGTTGTCCAGCAAGGTGGCGGCCCAGGGTTGCTGTTTGCTGTAAGCCGCCATGGGGGCAGGTGCGCTGGCCGGCGGTGGCGCAGCGGCACTGCCCAGCGAGGGCAGCAACGCTTCGAGCCAGCCAGCGAACGCTTCGTCAAAGTCCGGCTCGCAATCCACCCGTTGCAGCAGGCGCCGCCCACCCAGTTCGGCCAGGCGCTGGTCGAGCTTGCGGCCAAAGCCGCAGAACTGGTCGTAACTGGAGTCGCCCAAGGCCAGCACGGCATAGGGCAGCTCGGCACAGCAGGCGCCCTCCTCGCCCTGCAAGGCCTGCCAGAACGCCGCCGCGCTGTCGGGCGCGTCGCCATCGCCAAAGGTGCTGGCGATCAACACCACGCTGGCAGCGCCCTGCAGCTGGCTTGGGCTGACCGCTTCCATGCAGCTGAGCTGTACGTCGAGGCCGGCACCGCGCAGGCGTTCGGCACAACGCTCGGCCAGCAGCTCACCGTTACCGGTCTGCGAGGCCCACAACACCTGATGCCGTGGCGACGTCAATGCCGCAAGGGGCAGTGTTGCAGGCTGGGCGAATAGCCCGGCCAGCAAGCCGTCGATAAACAGCCGGCGGTTGGCCGCCAGTGGCGCATTGGCCGGCAGGCGTGGCACCCCTTCTGCACGTGCCTGGTCCAGGCCCAGCACGAAACCTTGCAGGTAATGGCGCTCTTCTTCTGCCAGCACCGGGGCTGGCAGGGCGTCCAGGCCAAGCAGACGGGACAGGGTGGCAGTGGGCATGCGGGCTGGCTCCGGAATGGCAGTGTTCAGGTCAAGGGCCTCGATACGCTCGCCTGCGACCCTTTGCAGGGCCACGGCGCAGTGTTTGAACGCGGGCTGCAGCGACAGCGGGTCGACCGCATCGCAGGTGACGGCATTGATTGCCAACTGCTCGCCAACCAGGTCGTTCCAGTGAAACGGCGCAAAGCAGTTGCCTGGCATGACCCGGTCGCTGATGCGCACCGGTAGCACGGCTTGCCCGCGCCGTGAGCGGATGGCGACCTGGTCTTTTTCAGCGATACCCAGGCGTGCGGCGTCGTCCGGGTGGACCTCGACGAAGGGGCCGGGCTCCAGCTTGTTCAGCGCCGGCACCTTGCCGGTCTTGGTCAGGGTGTGCCACTGGTGTTGCACGCGGCCGGTGTTCAGCACCATGGGGTAGCTGTCATCCGGCAACTCCGCTGCCGGCAGCCAGGGCCTTGCGAAGAAACGGGCCTTGCCACTGGCGGTGGGGAAAGCCAGCGCCGGGCGATCGCCTTGGGCATCGTGCAGCAGCGCCTGGCTGCTGCCGTCGTTCAGGTAGCGCAATGGGCTGCGGTCGCTGCCACGGCCTGGCGCACAAGGCCACTGGCGTGGTTGCTGGCGCAGCTCGGGGTAACCGATGCCGCGCAGGTCGTAGCCGGTTGCGGGGTTATGGAAGCGGCGGATTTCTTCATACACCGCTTCGGCATCGGGGTAGTCGAAGGCTTTGCCGTAGCCCATGGCGCAGGCTACGCGGGCGATGATCTGCCAGTCGGGCAGGCTCTGCCCGGGCGGCTCGATGGCGCGCGGCATCAGGGTGAGGTTGCGTTCGCTGTTGATCATCACGCCCTCGCCTTCGGCCCACAGCGCGGCCGGCAGCAGGATGTCGGCGTAGCGGTTGGTTTCGGTGTCGAGGAAGGCATCCTGGGTAATCACCAACTCGGCCTGGCACAGGCCATCGATCACCTGCTGGCGGTTGGCGACGCTGGCCACCGGGTTGCTGCAGATGACCCAGCACGCTTTCACTTCACCCGCTTTCATCTGCTCGAACAGCGCCACCGTGCCCTCGCCGCCTTCGCTGCGCAGGCTGCCGGGTGCCAGCTGCCACTGCTGTTCGACAAACGCACGGTCGCCTTCCACCAGCGCCGAGCGCTGGCCTGGCAGGCCGGGCCCCATGTAGCCCATCTCACGGCCGCCCATGGCATTGGGCTGGCCGGTCAGCGAGAACGGCCCGCTACCGGGGCGGCAGATAGCGCCTGTCGCCAGGTGCAGGTTGCAGATGGCGTTGCTGTGCCAGGTACCGTGGATGCTCTGGTTCAGGCCCATCGTCCAGCAGCTCATCCAGTTTTTGGCGCCGCCGATCCATTCGGCGGCCTTGATGATGTCGGCCTCGGCCAGCCCGGTGATGGCGGCTACGCGCTCGGGGGTGTAGTCGTCGAGAAAGGCCGGCAGCTCGTCCCAGCCTTCGGTGTGGCGGGCGATGAAGCCGCGGTCGGTGTGGCCATTGCGGTGTAGCAGATACAACAAGCTGTTGAGCAAGGCCATGTCACTGCCGGGGTGTACTTGCAGGAACAGGTCGGCCTTGTCGGCGGTGGCACTGCGCCGTGGGTCGACGACGATCAGCCTGGCGCCAGCCTTGACCCGGTCGAGCAGGCGCAGGAACAGGATCGGGTGGCAGTCGGCCATGTTGGCGCCGATCACCAGAAATACGTCGGCGTGCTCGAAGTCCTGGTAGCTGCCAGGTGGGCCGTCGGCGCCGAGCGACAGCTTGTACCCGCTACCGGCACTGGCCATGCACAGGCGCGAGTTGGACTCGATGTGGCGGGTGCGGATAAAGCCTTTGGCCAACTTGTTGGCCAGGTACTGAGCCTCGAGCGACATCTGCCCCGACACGTACAGCGCCACGGCGTCGGGGCCGTGCTGGTCGATGATGCCGCGCAGGCGTTTGCCGGCATCGGCGATGGCCTGGCCCATGCCGGTGCGCGCCGGCGGCTGGCTGCGCTGCTGGCGCACATAGGCGTCTTCCAGGCGGCCGGCGGCTGTCAGTGGCACGTGCGCGGTGAGGCCTTTGGTGCACAGCCGACCGAAGTTGCTGGGGTGCTGCTTGTCGCCGCTGACTTTGACCACCTTGCCATCGGCAACGCTCATGACGATGCCGCAGCCAACGCCGCAGTAGGGGCAGACGCTGCGTACTTCGCTCTTGGCCATGGGCGGGCTCCTGTGGGAAACGCAAAAAGGCGCCGGCTGCCCGGCTTGCTGAAGCAAGCGGGGCAACACGGCGCCTTTGTCGTGAAGTGAGGGCTGTCGACGTTGATAGCCCGGGATTGAGATGGATCAGCAATTAGTGGGCCAGCTGTACCGGCCTCTTCGCGGGTAAACCCGCTCCCACAGGGATTCCACAGGGCCTGAGGGTGGTGATGTGCCTGTGGGAGCGGGCGTGCCCGCGAAGAGGCCTGCCCAGTTCACGCACCATGCGGTGGCAACCTCACGCCCCCTGGCGCTATGCTGGGGCAAATTACAGCATGAGCAACTGCCCTCCCCTTATGTCCCAGGTGATTCTCAAGACCCCCGCCCAACTCGACATGATGCGCCGCGCAGGCCAACTGCTGGCCCAGGTTTTCGCCGACCTCGACGGATTCATCCGCCCCGGCGTGACCACGATGCAGATCAACGACCGTGCCGAAGCATTCATCGTCGACACGCTCAAGGCCCGGCCGGCGAGCAAAGGCCAGTACGGCTTTCCTTATTCGCTCAATACCTCGGTGGACCATGTGGTGTGCCATGGCATGCCCAATGCCGATGAAGTATTGAAGGAAGGCTCGATCATCAACGTCGACATCACCCTGGAACAAGGCGGCTACATTGCCGACTCGTCGAAGATGTACAGCATCGGGCACATCAGCGATGAAGCCCGACGCCTCGTCGACACCACCTACGACGCGCTGTGGAAGGGCATCGAGCAGGTGCGCCCCGGGGCCACGCTGGGCGATATCGGCCACGCCGTCCAGGCCCATGCCGAGGCGGCGGGCTACAGCGTAGTACGCGAGTATTGCGGCCATGGTATCGGCCAGCAGATGCATGAAGGGCCTGAAGTACTGCACATTGGCCAGCGTGGCATGGGCATGAAGCTGAAACCGGGGATGGTGTTTACCATTGAGCCGATGATCAACCAGGGTGGACGCGGAACGCGCACGTTGAAAGATGGCTGGACGGTGATTACCCGCGACCACAGCCTGTCAGCGCAGTGGGAACATACCGTGGCGGTGACCGAGGACGGTTTCGAGGTGCTGACGTTACGGGAAGAAGAGCGCCAAAGCTGAAAACGCAGGCACAAAAAAAGCGACCCTAAGGTCGCTTTCTTTGTTACTTCCGGGTGTTCAGTGGGCCCTGGAAGTGGAATATGGCGCAGCGGACGGGACTCGAACCCGCGACCCCCGGCGTGACAGGCCGGTATTCTAACCGACTGAACTACCGCTGCGCTATACATCGAGTGGTGGGTGATGACGGGATCGAACCGCCGACCCTCTGCTTGTAAGGCAGATGCTCTCCCGGCTGAGCTAATCACCCATGTCTCTCGGTGTGGCGCGCATTCTACGGGCGACTTGGCGCTCTGGCAAGCACTTATCGAAGTTTTTTCACACTTCAGTCAAACAGCAAAATTCAGGCACAAAAAAAGCGACCCTAAGGTCGCTTTCTCTGTTACTTCCGGGTGTTCAGTGGGCCCTGGAAGTGGAATATGGCGCAGCGGACGGGACTCGAACCCGCGACCCCCGGCGTGACAGGCCGGTATTCTAACCGACTGAACTACCGCTGCGCTATACATCGAGTGGTGGGTGATGACGGGATCGAACCGCCGACCCTCTGCTTGTAAGGCAGATGCTCTCCCGGCTGAGCTAATCACCCTTCGTCTCGGTGTGGCGCGCATTCTACGGACGACCCCGCACCCTGGCAAGCAATTTTTAAACTTTTTTCAAAAAAAACTTCATTCCTTTCAAAGGCCTAGCGTTGCCGGGTGTTTCTTTCACGCATAAGCCACTGCTGGCCCTCTGACAGGGTTGGCCTCAGAGCTCCGCTCGGAGAATAATGCCCGCCTTATGCATTAAGGAGAGTTACCCCTCATGTGGTTCAAGAACCTGCTGACCTACCGCCTGACCCAGGAAGTCCCGTTCGAGCCTGAAGCGCTGGAAGCCGCACTGGCCAGCAAGCCGGCCCGCCCCTGCGCCAGCCAGGAGCTGACCACCTATGGTTTCGTCGCGCCGTTCGGCAAAGGCGAAGACGCTCCCCTGGTGCATGTCAGCGGTGAGTTCCTGCTGATTGCCGCGCGCAAGGAAGAACGCATCCTGCCGAGCAGCGTGGTCAACGACGCAGTCAAGGAAAAGGTCGAAGAGATCGAGACCGAGCAAATGCGCAAGGTCTATAAAAAAGAACGCGACCAGATCAAGGACGAGATCATCCAGGCCTTCTTGCCGCGTGCGTTCATCCGCCGCTCGATGATCTTCGCCGCCATCGCCCCGCGTCTGGGTGTGATCCTGGTCAACTCGGCCAGCGCCAAGCGTGCCGAAGACCTGCTGTCCACCCTGCGTGAAGTGATGGGCTCGCTGCCGGTGCGCCCGGCCACGGTGAAAATTGCACCCACCGCCACCATGACCGATTGGGTCAAAACGCAGCAAACCGCCGAAGGCTTCTATGTGCTGGACGAGTGCGAACTGCGTGACACTGCCGAAGACGGCGGCATCGTGCGTTGCAAGCGCCAGGACCTTACCGGCGAAGAAATCCAGCTGCACCTGAGCACTGGCAAAGTGGTGACCCAGCTGGCCCTGGCCTGGCAGGACAAACTGTCGTTCATTCTGGACGACAAGATGGTGATCAAGCGCCTGAAGTTCGAAGAGCTGCTGCAGGAGCAGGCCGAGCAGGACGGTGGCGATGAGGCGGCGCAGCAGTTCGATGCCAGCTTCCTGCTGATGATGATGACCTTTACCGAGTTCCTGCCGGTGCTGTTCGAGGCGCTGGGTGGTGAGGAGATTCCGCAAGGGGTCTGATGTGTCTTGAGATGCCAGTGCAGGCCTGAAAGCCATTTTGCCTGCACCGGCCCTGTCGCCGGCAAGCCAGCTCCCACAGGTACGCCACAGTTTTCAAAACCTGTGGCGTACCTGTGGGAGCTGGCTTGCCGGCGACAGGGCCCTGGAAATTCACAAAGCTATAAGTAGAAAAGGAATTGCCCCATGCGCGCCCTCGCCGCCCTCAGCCGCTTCGTCGGCAATACCTTCGCCCTGTGGGTGCTGGTGTTTGCCGTGCTGGCCTTTCTGCAACCGCAATGGTTCATCGCCCTGAAGGTCGCCATCGTGCCGCTGCTGGGGCTGGTGATGTTCGGCATGGGCCTGACCCTCAAGCTGGACGACTTCGCCGCCCTCGCCCGCCAGCCTTGGCGGGTGATGCTGGGGGTGGTCGCGCACTTCGTGATCATGCCGGGCATGGCCTGGCTGCTGTGCCAGCTGTTCCACCTGCCGCCGGAAATTGCCGTGGGCGTGATCCTGGTCGGTTGCTGCCCGAGCGGCACGGCATCGAACGTGATGGTGTGGCTGTCGCGCGGGGACCTGGCGCTGGCAGTGGCGATCGCTGCAGTCACCACCCTGCTGGCACCGCTGCTGACCCCGGCGCTGATCTGGTTCCTGGCGTCGGCCTGGTTGCCGGTATCCTTCATGGACATGTTCTGGTCGATCCTGCAGCTGGTGATGCTGCCGATCGTGCTCGGTGTACTGGCCCAGCGCCTGCTCGGTGCCCGGGTGCAGGCGGCGGTGCAGGTTCTGCCGCTGGTGTCGGTGGTGAGCATCGTGATGATCGTGTGCGCGGTGGTGGCGGCCAGCCAGGCGAAAATCGCCGAGTCGGGGCTGCTGATCATGGCGGTGGTGATGCTGCACAACAGCTTCGGCTATTTGCTGGGGTACCTGACCGGCAAGCTGTGCAAGCTGCCGCTGGCCCAGCGCAAGTCGCTGGCGCTGGAGGTGGGCATGCAGAACTCCGGGCTGGGGGCGGCACTGGCGGCGGCGCACTTTTCGCCACTGGCGGCAGTGCCGAGTGCGTTGTTCAGCGTTTGGCACAATATTTCCGGGGCGCTGCTGTCGACCTGGTTCCGGCGCATGGATGAGCCTGCGGTGGACGCGGAAGAAGTGGAGCCTGCCAGGCATTGAGGGTGCCTGTACGGGCCTCTTCGCGGGGTTGCCCTGAAACCTTCAGGTGTGCACTATATTGCCCACTGTGAGGACGACCTCACGACGCACCGCGTGACCATTCCGGGGACGGCCCCATCATTCAAACGATGGAGACACACTCATGTCCTGGATCATCCTGTTCTTCGCCGGCCTGTTCGAGGTCGGCTGGGCCGTCGGCCTGAAATACACCGACGGCTTCAGCAAACCGATTCCCACCGTACTCACCGTCGGCGCCATGGTCATCAGCCTGGGCCTGCTGGGCCTGGCCATGAAAGAATTGCCGCTGGGCACTGCCTATGCCATCTGGACCGGTGTTGGCGCAGTCGGCACCGTCATCGCCGGGATCATCCTGTTCGGCGAATCCATGGCCCTGGTACGGCTGGTCAGTGTGGCGCTGATCGTCTGCGGCCTTATCGGCCTTAAAGTCAGCGCCAGCTGACCACGCCCGGCTAGCGCAGGTCACCGCGCAAGTGGCTGACCTGCTCGCGCAACAGCTCAGGCTGCGCTGCCTCCACCGGGATGGCGGCGCCCGCCACGATGGTGACCCGCGACCACAGGCGCCTGAAAAAGCCCTTGGCCGGGTCACGGCTGAAGAAACTGCCCCACAGGCCCTGCAACGCCAGCGGGATTACCGGCACCGGCGTTTCTTCGAGGATGCGCTTGACACCGCCCTTGAACACATCGATCTCACCATCGCCGGTCAACTTGCCCTCCGGAAAGATGCACACCAGCTCACCATCGGCCAGGTACCCGGCAATGCGCGCGAAGGCACGTTCATAGGTGGCGGGGTCTTCGTTGCGCCCGGCAATCGGGATGGCGCCCGCGGTGCGGAACACGAAGTTGAGCACTGGCAGGTTGTAGATCTTGTAATACATGACGAAGCGGATCGGCCGCCGGATTGCCCCGCCCAGCAGCAGGGCATCGACGAACGAGACGTGGTTGCACACCAGCAGCGCCGCGCCTTCGTCGGGGATGCGTTCAAGGCCGCGGTGCTGCACGCGGTACATGGAATGGCTGAGCAACCAGATCAGGAAGCGCATAGTGAACTCGGGCACGATCCTGAAGATGTAGGCATTGACCGCGATATTAAGCAGCGACACCACCAGGAACAGCTGCGGGATGCTCAGCTCTGCCAGGCCGAGCAGGATGATGGTGAGCACCGCTGACACCACCATGAACAAGGCGTTGAGGATGTTGTTGGCCGCAATCACCCGCGCACGCTGGTCTTCGGCCGTGCGGGCCTGGATCAGCGCATACAGCGGCACAATATAGAAGCCACCGAACACGCCAAGGCCGACAATCGACAGCAGGATCCACCAGGCCTGGCCCATGCCCAGCAGCGCCAGCCAGTCATGCGGCACCGCTGCAGCCGGCACATCGCCGGAGTGCCACCACCACAGCAGGCCGAACAGGGTCAGGCCGAACGAGCCGAACGGCACCAGGCCGATCTCCACCTTGCGCCCGCTAAGCCGCTCACACAGCAGCGAACCCAGGGCGATGCCCACCGAGAACAGGGTCAGCACCAGGGTCACCACCGTGCCATCGCCGTGCAGCCAGTCCTTGGCGTACGCCGGGATCTGCGTGAGGTAGATGGCCCCGACAAACCAGAACCACGAGTTACCCACGATCGAGCGCGACACCGCAGGCGGCTGCCCCAGGCCCATGCGCAGGATCGCCCACGACTGCCGGAAAATGTTCCAGTCCAGCGGCATGCTCGGCGAGGCGGCAGCGGCCCGCGGGATCCAGCGGCTGGCCAGGTAGCCGAGCACCGCAGTGCCGACCACCCCACCCGCCACCACCGTGGCGTAGCTGTCGGCCGACATCATGACCCCGGCGCCAATGGTGCCGGCAAGGATGGCGAGGAACGTGCCGGTTTCCACCAGCCCGTTGCCGCCGACCAGCTCCTCCTCGCGCAGGGCCTGCGGCAAGATCGAGTACTTCACCGGGCCGAACAGCGCCGAGTGGGTTCCCATGCCGAACAGCGCCACCAGCATCAGCGCCAGGTGGTTGGTGATGAAACCGAGCGCACCGATGGCCATGATGACGATCTCGGCCAGCTTGATCGCCCGGATCAGCGCGTCCTTGGCGAACTTCTCGCCAAACTGCCCGCCCAGCGCCGAGAACAGAAAGAACGGCAGGATGAACAGCAAGGCGCACAGGTTGACCCAGATCGAACGGTCACCGTCGCCCAGGCTGAGCTTGAACAGGATCGCCAGGATCAGCGATTGCTTGAACAGGTTGTCGTTGAAGGCACCCAGCGACTGGGTGATGAAAAACGGCAGGAAGCGCCGCTTGCCGAGCAAGGTGAATTGCGAGGAGTGACTCATCGTCCTTGGTCCTGAGGGCTTTTCAATGGGAGGCGCGCCGGGCACGTCAGGCCACAAATCTGCATGGCAAATGCCTTGGCTGGCAAGCCTACACGCTTTTTGCAGAAGCGGCCGGGGCGCTCCTGCAATACGCGCATGTGGCTTATGCTTGTGCCCGGTAACCGAGAACAACAAGGACGTGGTAATGCTCGCCGCCCTGAAACGCTACCCGCACACCGTACGCCTGCTGCTGCTGACCACGTTCACCCTCACTGTCGCCCGCGCCCTCACCCTGCCCTACCTGGTGGTGTACCTGGCGGACAACTTCCAGCTGCCGATCAGCCAGATCGGCCTGCTGATCGGCGGCGCGCTGATCATCGCCTCGCTGCTGAGCCTGTATGGCGGCCACCTGGTCGACACCTTGCGCAACCACACGTTGGTCAGCGCCAGCACCCTGCTGTTCGCCCTGGCGTTCGTCGGCGCGGTCGCCAGCGACTCGGCGCTGTTGTTCTTCTTGTGCCTGGTGCTGATCAACCTGGCGCTGGCAGTCGTCGACATTGCCGCCAAGGCAGGCTTCTGTGCCTTGCTGCCGGTGCAAGAGCGGGCCGAGGTATTCGCCATCAAGTACACCCTCAGCAATGTCGGCTACGCAGCCGGGCCGTTGCTGGGCGTAGCGATGCTGGAGCTGGACGACCACATGCCGTTCATCGCCTCGGCCCTGCTTGGCCTGGGCATGTGCCTGGCCTACTGGCGCCTGGGCGACCGTGACCTTAAGGCCAGCGCACCGGCCAAACCGGGTGCCGGGTTTGGCCAGGTGGCGCTCAGCCTGGCCCGTGACCGGCGGCTGGTATGCTTTACCGTGGGCGGGGTGCTGAGCGCAGTGGTGTTTGGCCAGTTCACGGCCTACCTGTCGCAGTACCTGGTGGTCACCACCCACCCGGCCGAGGCAGCGCGGCTGGTTGGCTATCTGGTGACCACCAACGCAGTGACGGTGATAGCCCTGCAGTACCTGATTGGCCGGCGCATCAGCCGCCAGCACCTGATGCCCTGGTTGCTGGCCGGCATGGCCCTGTTTATCGCCGGGCTGCTGGGCTTTTCACTGGCAGGTTCGGTGCTGGCATGGTGCGTGGCGATGCTGGTGTTCACCCTGGGCGAGATCATCGTGATCCCTGCCGAGTACATGTTCATCGACCTGATCGCGCCAGAGCATTTGCGCGGGGTGTATTACGGCGCGCAGAACCTGTCCAACCTCGGCGCAGCGCTGGGGCCGGTGATGGTGGGGTTTGCCCTGGAGCACCTGTGGCCGGGGGCAATCTTCTACCTGCTGGTGTTGTCGGTGTTGCTGGCGGGGGTGTTTTATGGGTTGGGCACCCGAAAAAATTGATGTTTTGTTTCAGATCAATCGCGAGCAAGCTCGCGCCTACAACCATCGTCTGCGCTGACGAAGCGGCACCTGCGTGCCAGACTGGTTGATCGGGACCGCGTTATCTTTTTTGCTTCGGAGTCTTCATGTCGTTGTCCAGCGGGCTGATCGCCGTGGTCGCCCTGGCCTATATGGCCGTCATGTTCGCCATCGCCTTCTATGGCGACCGCCGCAGCACGCCGTTGCCGCCGAAGCTGCGTGCCTGGGTGTACAGCCTGTCGCTGGCCGTGTATTGCACCAGCTGGACCTTCTTTGGCGCGGTGGGCCAGGCCGCCGAACAGCTCTGGGCATTCCTGCCGATCTACCTGGGCCCGGTGCTGCTGCTGATCTTCGCGCCCTGGGTGCTGCAGAAGATGGTGCTGATCAGCAAACAGCAGAACATCACCTCAATCGCCGACTTCATCGCCGCACGCTATGGCAAGTCACAAACCCTGGCGGTGGTGGTGGCGCTGATCTGCCTGGTCGGCGTGTTGCCGTACATTGCCTTGCAGCTCAAGGGCATCGTGCTGGGCGTCAACCTGCTGATCGGGGCCAACGCAGACGCCACCGGCACCCGCGTGCAGGACACCGCGCTGGTGGTGTCCCTGGTGCTGGCACTGTTCGCCATCGTGTTCGGCACCCGCAGCCTGGACGTGACCGAACACCACCGTGGCATGGTCCTGGCGATTGCCTTCGAATCGCTGATCAAGTTGTTGGCCTTCCTGGCCGTGGGCATTTTCGTGGTGTTCAACCTGTATGACGGCTTCGACGACCTGTTCAGCCAGGCACGCCAGTCGATCCACTTGCAGGACTATTGGCAAGAGACCATCAACTGGCCGTCGATGGTGGTGCAAACCGCTGTGGCGATGATGGCGATCATCTGCCTGCCAAGGCAGTTCCATGTCACCGTGGTAGAGAACATCGAACCCCAGGACATGCGCCTGGCGCGCTGGGTGTTCCCGATGTACCTGGCGCTGGCCGCGCTGTTCGTGGTGCCGATTGCCCTGGCCGGGCAGATGCTGCTGCCGGGCACGGTGATTTCCGACTCGTTCGTCATCAGCCTGCCGTTGGCCGAGGCGCACCCGAGCCTGGCCCTGCTGGCGTTCATTGGCGGCGCTTCGGCAGCCACCGGCATGGTCATCGTCGAGGCGGTGGCGCTGTCGACCATGGTCTCCAACGACATGCTGCTGCCCTGGCTGCTGCGCCGCAACAACGCCGAGCGGCCGTTCGAGGCGTTCCGCCACTGGATGCTCTCGGTGCGCCGGGTAACCATTGTGGTGATCCTGCTGCTGGCCTACGTCAGCTACCGCCTGCTGGGCTCTACCGCCAGCCTGGCGACCATCGGCCAGATCGCCTTCGCCGCCGTCACCCAGCTCACCCCGGCCATGCTCGGCGCGCTGTACTGGAAGCAGGCCAACCGTCGCGGCGTGTTCGCCGGCCTCGCGGCAGGCATCTTCCTGTGGTTCTACACCTTGGTCCTGCCGATTGCCGCGCATAGCCTGGGCTGGTCACTGCAGCTGTTCCCAGGGCTGGCGTGGCTGCACGGCAACCCGCTGGGCCTGCCGATCACCCCGCTGACCCAGGGGGTGGTGCTGTCCCTGGCGGGCAACTTCACCCTGTTTGCATGGGTCTCGGTACTGTCGCGCACACGGGTTTCCGAACACTGGCAGGCCGGCCGCTTCATCGGCCAGCAAACCAGCGCCCGCCCCAGCAGCAAACCACTGCTGGCGGTACAGATCGACGACCTGCTGACCCTCGCCTCGCGTTTTGTCGGCGAGGAACGCGCCCGGCAAAGCTTCATCCGCTTCGCCTATCGCCAGGGCAAGGGCTTCAACCCCAACCAGAATGCCGACGGCGACTGGATCGAGCACACCGAACGCCTGCTGGCCGGGGTGCTCGGAACCTCGTCGACCCGCGCCGTGGTCAAGGCGGCCATCGAAGGCCGCGACATGCAGCTGGAAGACGTGGTACGCATTGCCGACGAAGCCAGCGAGGTGCTGCAGTTCAACCGCGCCCTGCTGCAAGGCGCCATCGAGAACATCAACCAGGGCATCAGCGTGGTCGACCAGAACCTGCACCTGGTGGCCTGGAACCGTCGCTACCTGGAGCTGTTCAACTACCCCGACGGGCTGATCAGCGTGGGCCGGCCGATTGCCGACATCATCCGCTACAACGCCGAGCGCGGCCTGTGCGGCCCGGGCGAAGCGCAGGTGCATGTGGCGCGGCGCCTGCACTGGATGCGCCAAGGCCGCGCGCATTCTTCCGAACGGCTGTTCCCCAATGGCCGGGTGATCGAGCTGATCGGCAACCCGATGCCGGGGGGCGGCTTCGTCATGAGCTTCACCGACATCACCCCGTTCCGAGAGGCCGAGCAGGCCCTGCGCGATGCCAACGAAGGCCTGGAGCAACGGGTGGCCGAGCGCACCCACGAACTGTCACAACTGAACCAGGCGTTGTCCGAAGCCAAGAGCCAGGCCGAAGCGGTCAGCAAGTCCAAGACCCGCTTCCTGGCGGCGGTCAGCCATGACCTGATGCAGCCCCTGAACGCCGCTCGGCTGTTCTCCGCCGCCTTGTCGCAGCAGGCCGAAGGCATGAACGAAGAGGCCCAGCAGTTGGTACAGCACATGGACAGCTCGCTGCGCTCGGCCGAAGAGCTGATCAGCGACCTGCTGGACATCTCGCGCCTGGAAAACGGCAAGATTACCCCAGACGCCAAGCCCTTCGCCCTCAACGAACTGTTCGACACGCTGGGTGCCGAGTTCAAGGTACTGGCGGCCGAGAAAGGCCTGGAGTTCCGCCTGCGTGGTAGCCGCCTGCGGGTGGACAGCGACATGAAGCTGCTGCGCCGGGTACTGCAGAACTTCCTCACCAATGCCCTGCGCTACGGCAAGAGCCCGATCCTGCTGGGCGCACGCCGCCAGGGCGAGCGCCTGTGGCTGGAGGTGTGGGACCGTGGGCCGGGCATCGCCGACGACAAGCTGCAAGTGATCTTCCAGGAGTTCAAGCGCCTGGACAGCCACCAGACACGCGCCGAAAAAGGCCTGGGCCTGGGCCTGGCGATTGCCGACGGCCTGTGCCGAGTGCTGGGGCACCCGCTGGAAGTGCGCTCGTGGCCGGGCAAGGGCACGGTGTTCCGCGTCAGCGTGCCCATTGCCCGCCAAGCCGCCCCGGCGCCAAGAGCTCCCGCGGAACAACAGGGCGGCCAGCCACTGGCCGGGCTGCACGTGCTGTGCGTGGACAACGAAGACAGCATCCTGATTGGCATGAACAGCCTGCTCAGCCGCTGGGGCTGCCAGGTATGGACCGCGCGCAACCAGGCCGAATGCGAAGCCTTGCTGGCCAAGGGCATGCGCCCGCACCTGGCACTGGTGGACTACCACCTGGATGACGGCGAGACCGGCACCGGGCTGATGGGCTGGCTACGTGCGCGCCTGGGTGAACCGGTGCCCGGCGTGGTGATCAGCGCCGACGGCAGCAAGGAAACCATCGCCATGGTGCATGCGTCAGGCCTGGATTACCTGGCCAAACCGGTCAAGCCGGCGGCCCTGCGCGCCATGCTCAACCGCCATCTGAGCCAGGTTCAGTAACCGCGGCATCCGGCACCTCATCGGACAGCGCCCGCTCCAGCAAGTCTGCCGGCAGGCTCTTGCTGGCGCGGGCGCCCAGCAGCTTCAGCTGTTCGCTGCGGCTGACCAGGTTGCCGCGCCCTTCGCACAGCTTGTTACGGGCAGCAGCATAGGCCTTGTCCACTTGCTGCAGCCGGCTGCCAAGCTCGTCCAGGTCCTGGATGAACAGCACGAACTTGTCGTACAGCCAGCCGGCACGCTCGGCGATTTCCCGGGCATTCTGGCCCTGGCGCTCCTGCTTCCACAGGCTGTCGATCACCCGCAAGGTCGCCAGCAGGGTGGTAGGGCTGACGATCACGATATGCCGGTCGAAAGCTTCCTGGAACAGGTTCGGCTCGGCCTGCAAGGCCGCAGAAAAGGCCGCTTCGATGGGCACGAACAGCAGCACGAAATCCAGACTGTGCAGGCCTTCGAGGCGGTTGTAGTCCTTGCTCGACAAGCCTTTGACGTGACTGCGCAGCGACTGCACGTGCTGCTTGAGCGCGGCCTCGTCATTGCTGGCGACAAACTGCTGGTACGCCGTAAGGCTGACCTTGGCATCCACCACCACCTGTTTGTCGCCAGGCAACATGATCAGCACATCGGGCTGGAAACGCTCGCCGTCAGCGCTCTTGAGGCTGACTTGGGTCTGGTATTCGCGGCCTTTTTCCAGGCCGGCATGTTCCAGCACCCGTTCAAGAATCAGCTCGCCCCAGTTGCCCTGGGTTTTCTGGCCTTTCAGGGCCTGGGTCAGGTTGGTGGCTTCGTCGGACAAACGCAGGTTGAGCTGTTGCAGGCGCTCAAGCTCTTTGCCCAGGGAAAAGCGTTCGCGGGCTTCCTGCTGATAGCTTTCTTCCACGCGCTTTTCAAAGGACTGAATGCGCTCCTTGAGCGGGTCGAGCAACTGCCCCAGGTGCTGCTGGCTGGTCTGGGCGAAGCGTTGCTCGCGCTCGTCGAAAATTTTGGTGGCCATGTCGGCGAACTGGGCGCGCAGGGTGTCACGGGCTTCCTGCAGGTCTTCCAGGCGCTGCTGATGGCTTTCCTGCTGCTCACGCAGTTCGGCCTCCAGACGCGCGGCCTGCGCCTCCAGACGGCGCAGTTCGGCTTCGCGGTTGGCGCGCTCCAGGCTCCAGGCGTGGGCCGCGTCGCGGGCGTTGTCGCGGTCGATCTGCAGCAGCTCCAGTTCACGGCCCTGGGCGGCCAGCTGGGCCTGCTTGACGGTGTTGGCTTCGCTGAGGTCGCTGACCTCGTCGCGGCTGGCCTCCAGCTGCGCCTGCAGGCCAGCCAGGGTCAGTTGTGCTGCGTTGAGGCGCTCTTCGAGCAAGGCCTGCTCGCCTTGCCGTGCGCCCTGGCGGCGCTGCACCTGCATGACCCACACCAGGCAAGGTAAAGCACCTGCCACCAAGCCCAGCAGAATGCTGGCCAGATCCACTGTCATGCTTACCCCGATTACGCTGTTGCAAAGTGAGTGCAGCTTATCAGCCCGGGGCTTGTCGGAGCATTACTTCGCCGGGTCCGGTTCGTTGTTCTGGCACAGCCGCGCATACTCCAGCTGTGCTCGCCGATCACCGGCGCGGGCTGCCTGGCGCAGCAGTTCATGGCCAATACGCCGGTCGCGCGCATTGCCGCAATCGCGGCACAGCATCTGCCCCAGGCGGCTCTGTGCCACCACCACGCCCTGACGCGCCGGCTGCTTCAGCAGGCGCCCGGCAAGGTGCTTGACCTGGGGCTTGTCGCCCAGGCGCGGGTTGTCGAGCAGCCACAAGGCAACTTTCAAGGAAAACCGTTTGGGAGGCGTGGTCGATGCAGCGGGGCTGGCGAGGTGTTTACCGCGAAACGTCATGAGCAACAGGCTTGGCAACTCGAAAGGCGCGCCACTCTACTCTTTTTTTTCCGCCGTGACTTGTGGATTTCTGGAGGATTGAAAAAAATTTCAATGATCTTTTCTTGACGTTTTCGAGTGGATGACCAGCCGGTCTGTCGGGGGCATGTAGATTGTCGGACAGTCAACGGCAATGCTGGCACGCCCGTTCTAGAGCAAGCGCCCGGGACAATCCACAGTTCCTGTGGATAACTCGGTGGACAACCCCCTCACACACCCCGCAAAGCCCCGTGAATTGGGGCTTTGTCTCAAACTGACGATTTTTTCACCAGCTAAAAATAGTGTTTTTTTTCATTGACTTAACCGCCCAGTCAAGGCATTGGCGAGCTTGCTGCGGCGTGTTGCCGGCCTGTTACAACTGCTGCCCCGAATGTGAACAAGTGCACCATTAACCTTCATTTGAGTGCTCGAAATGGGCACATCCGCCCGGATACGGGCCATTTGCCCCCTCTTCACAGTACTGCAAATAAGCGCCATACTGTGCGGCTCACCTGAACAAACGTGGTGCTTGCCAAGCACCGGCATTTCCGGTAAGGTGCGCCTCGTTAGTACCAAGCTGAAAGTCAATTCGGGCCACAATGTCCTTGCAGACCCACTCCACCCAAGAGTGCGCTGCTGAAAGCAGGATCGGCCCATTCGATGATTCACTCGCCAGCCGCAGGCTGCTCAAGCACGAATCACGTGACAGATTGATCAGGATTCCACCCGACGGCCTAGAACCTTGGCCCCGGTGTGCTGCCTGCCTTCCGAAGTACCTACCAGTCAGCCCCAGCGCCCACTTTTGATTGCGCTCCCTCTGGCTGCTTTGTTCCAGTCAGGTTCGTTCGTCCCTTAATAAAGGCGTCACTGGAACGTTTCTATCATGCACGGATCATACCCTCCGTGTTTAAAGCAGGAACCTCCAACAATATGCAAACTCATCATCAGATTCAGGCTGCCATTGGCACCCTATCCCAGGCCTTCTCGCCGTTGAAGTGCCTTATCGTTGCCCCACGCAAGGGCAGCTTCAGCTTTACCCTGGTAGACGAACACGGCGTCGCCTGCCACACCGAGCGCCTGTACCCCGAGCAGTACAGCCGCAATGAACCGCTGCAGGCGGTCATTGCCCGGACCCGTCAATCGCTCATCGCGTGAGCGGTGAATACTGCGGCATTCAAGCGCTGAATCACCCCATCGCAAGCCTGCCTGAACGTTCTTGGCTTAATTGCCTCCGGGCATATAGCCCGGTACGTCAGGCAGCAATCGATTTAAAAACAGCTCTTTACACCACGATTATCACACTACACTTCAACTCGAGCGGTACTTACCGCTTCCGGCGGGCCTGATCATTCACCAGCTGCCAAGCTCCAGCGCCCGTCCGGCCCTTAATTGCTCGAGGGCATCATGGGTATTGCGGCGAATGAATTGTGTCAGTATGTGATCCGACCCACCCTGGTCTACCTGAACCGTCACTGCGCCAGCGCCGAAGCCTTGTTGCTGGGCATTGCCGCCAGCCAGTCGGCACTCGGGTCAGCCCTGCATGACCGACGTGGCCACGGCCTTTACCGCATTGGCGAACACCGTCACCAGGCACTCTGGGACGATTATCTGGCTCGCGACCCCGACCTGGCCAGCCTTGTGCGCGGCCTGGCCAGCCAGCATGCCTTCCTCGGCGGGCCGCACCTGGAACTGACCGTCAACCTGCGCTATTCCACTGCAATTGCCTGGATGCTCGTCGAAGAGCAGGCCACCCCATTGCCCGCGGCTGACGACCTGTTGGCGCTGGCACGCATCTGGCGTCAGATTTTCCACCCCCAGGGTCGCCTGCGCGACTTCACTCATGCCTGGCATACCTGCATAGATCAGAAATTGCCACAGGCATCTTAAGAAGCGTCCTACAACATTACCGGAAAAAAGGGAATTTTGGTCGGATTGTCCTACAAAACCGCTCTATCTTCTGCGATTGAGGCTATGGCGCAGCGCGTGATTTGTTGGTAGCTTTTCGCCCCGGAGATCCCAAGGAGTTTTCTAATAATGAAAAAAGTAATGCTCAAAACCTCCCTCGGCGTAGCGATTGCGCTTGCTTCCAGCCAACTGCTCGCCAGCGGCTTCGCGCTCAACGAACAGAGCATCAGCAGCATGGGGACAGGTTTCGCGGGACGTTCTTCTTCTGCCGATGATGCCAGCACCGTGTTTGGCAACCCTGCCGGTATGTCCCGCCTCAAACGCGAACAGGCTACCGTGGGCGCCGCAGCCGTCATCGCCAAGTCCGACATCTCGGGCCCCGGCAGCAACCTCGGGGGGGAAACCGATGGTGACATGGTGCCTTTCGTTGGCGTACCCATGGGTTACTACGTCAAGCCGATCGACGACCACTGGAGCGTCGGCTTCGGTGTTTACGTACCGTTCGGCCTGGTCACCGACTACGGCAGCGATGACGCCGCGCGCTACTGGGGCAAAAAGAGCCACGTACAGGTTGTCACGTTCCAGCCAACTGTCAGCTATGCCTTCAACGACAAGGTCTCGATCGGTTTTGGCCCGACCATCAACCGCATCGAAGGGGAACTGGGTTCGAGCCTGATCAACCCGTTCACCCCGGGCCGCAACGACGGCGAAGTGAAGATCAAGGGTGACGATACCGCCGTTGGCTACAACATCGGGATCCTGGTACAGGCCACCGACCGTACCCGCGTCGGCCTGACCTACCACTCGATGGTCGACTACAAGCTCGAGGGCAAGACCCGCGTCAGCACCCCGCTGATCGGGCCGTTCAACGGCAACAAGTTCGACGCCACGCTGAAGATCAAGACGCCGGAATCGGTTGACCTCTCGGTTACCCATGAACTGGACGACCAGTGGACCTTGTATGCAGGCAGTACCTGGACCCGCTGGAGCCGCCTGAAAGACATCACCGTGCAGAACGATGTCCCGGCGCCACTGGCAGGTTCGGCGTTCCAGACCATCACCGAAGAACAGAACTGGCATGACACCTGGGCCCACGCCATTGGTGCGTCGTACAAGGTCAACAAGGAGTGGGTGCTGCGCACCGGCTTCACCGTCGACCAATCGCCGACCAACAACCACGACCGTTCGCCTCGTATCCCGACTGGCGACCGCAAGGTGTTCAGCCTGGGTGCCGGCTGGAGCCCGAACGACGACATGACCATCGACGTGGCCTATTCCTACCTGTGGGAAGAAGACACCAAGGTCAATCAGGTGAGCGCAACCAAAGGCAGCTACCAGGCCAAGTACGAGAACAGCGCTCACGGTATCGGTGCGTCCCTCACCTACCGCTTCTGATTCGTACGCAACCTATGAAAACCGCCCTCGTGGCGGTTTTTTCATGCCTGTACCTGCCAACTGTCCCCCAGGCATTCGCGTAGATAATCCATGAACGCACGCACTTTCGCGCTCATGGCGAAACGGTCGGCCAGGCACAGGTAGATATCCATTGGTTCGGTCTGGGCGTAGGCCTGGCCACTGTCGCTGTACTCGAACAACGGCACCAGCGCACCGCTAGCCAGGTGCGGTCGCACAATGAACTCGGCCAGGCGGGTAATACCACCATCGTGCAGCGCCATCTGGGTCAGTGCATCGATGTCGTCGCTGATCAATACGCTGCCGAACTCCGCTTCAAAACGCAGCCCGTCGCGCATGAAGCCCCAGCGCAGAAACCGCCCATCCACCGGGTAGCGGAACACCAGGCAGCGGTGATCGCGCAATGCCTCGGGCGAGCCTGGCACCCCTGCACTTTGCAAGTACCCGGGCGAGGCACAGCAAATGAACGGGATACGGGTGATGTGCCGAGCCAACAATTGGTCTTCCAGTTGCGGGGCAATGCGCAGGCTGACGTCGACGTCTTCACGGGCATGGTTGACCCGACGATCAGTCGTTATCAACTCTATCGAAAGCAGTGGATAGCGGGCGCTGAAGGCGGGTATGAGTGGCGCCAGCACGTGGCGGCCAAAAGCGGACGTCGAGGCGATGCAAAGCCGCCCTTGGGGTTCACTGTCTGGCGTAGTGACGGCCTGCTCGGCCAGGGCCAGGTCACGTTCGATGTGCCTGACACGCTCGAAATACTGCGTACCCGCCGGCGTGAGCGCCATGCTGCGGGTGGTACGGCTGAGCAGGCGCACCTGCAGATGGCCCTCCAGGCGCGCCAGGTTCTGGCTGACCGCTGCCGGGCTAAGGCCCAGGTTACGGGCGCCGCCGGCGATGCTGCCAGCCTCGACCACCTTGATGAAGCTGCGAATGGCGTTGAGCAGGTCCATGCGTGAGCTCTTGGATTCGTAAGAATCTCTTTATAAAGAACTCAGCATGGCGGGTCTACAGCTGCGGCCGAGTGGATTGTTAACCTGCGCGTCCACTCACCTTTCAGGAGTTCACATGAGCAACCTGTCCCAGTCGCGCAGCCGACGCAAATTGCACCCGGGTGCTACGCCTTATGTTTTTGCCTTTTTCATGTCGTCGATCATGGCGCTGCTGATGTGCTTCGTAATCACGGCGGCGAATGCCGGGGTCACTGCGCAGTACCTGAGCAATGTGCTGAAGGCCTATCAATTGGCGATGCCAGTGGCGTTCGTTTGTGTGTTGATGGTCAGGCCGGTGGTGGTGCGGTTGGTGGCGATTACGGTGCATGCAAAATGAAGTAA
>Ga0213824_1000451_pt1 | contig 31793 bp, 31 predicted proteins | sample MC6MC0906MG_FD_179892 | JGI IMG/M metagenome (GOLD analysis project Ga0213824, IMG submission 179892) | Enriched soil aggregate microbial communities from Iowa State University, Ames, United States - MC6-MC0906-MG | ecosystem: Environmental > Terrestrial > Soil > Unclassified | place: USA: Iowa...
GGTTCACCCGCCTGGCACGTAGAGGAAAGCAAAGCGCTGGATCATATCGCCGGTTACTGCCTGGCGAACGATGTCTCCGAACGCGCGTATCAGCTTGAGTACGAAGGGCAATGGACCAAGGGCAAGAGCAGCTTTTCGTTCGCGCCACTGGGTCCCTGGTTGGTGACGCGCGATGAAATCGCCGATCCGCAGAACCTCGACCTCTGGCTGGAAGTGAACGGCAAGCGTTATCAGAACGGTAACACCCGGACGATGATCTTCAGCGTGGCCCACATCGTGTCCTACCTTAGCCGTTTCATGCCGCTGATGCCGGGTGACGTCATCATTACCGGCACGCCGCCCGGCGTAGGCCTGGGTCAGAAGCCGCATGTGTTTCTCAAGGCCGGGGATGTCATGCGCGTAGGTGGAGCGGGTTTGGGTGAGCAGACCCAGACGGTAGTTCCCTATGTTTCGGAGATGGGCGCAGCCTGGGTTGACGGTCGCTACCCTAACGTTGATTGATCCCGGAGAAAAAGATATGAGTTTTGCAGGAACAGGCGTAGTTGCAATTTGGCATGATCTTTTGCCCGAGGCGCGGGATGAGTTCTACGAGTGGCATAACCGTGAGCACATGCCCGAGCGGGCGGCGATCCCCGGGTTTCAGCGGGGGCGGCGATACATCGCGCTCGATGCGGGGCCTTTGTATTTCAACCTGTATGAGGCCGATACCGTCGGGGTGTTAGGGGGGGCAGATTATCTGGCTCGCCTTAATGCGCCGACTCCCTGGACACAGAAAGTCGTGCAGTCTTACCGCAATGTCGCTCGATCAATCTGTGACGTGCACTACACCGCCGGCGTAGGAAATGGCGCCTACCTGGTCACCCTGCGCTTCAATGTGACCGCCGAACGCCACGCAGACGTTCTCCAAGCGTTGCGTGATCAGGTGTTGCCTCCGCTGGCCGATGCTCAAGGGATCACCGGGATCCACCTTTGCACCGCCGATGAAGCCGTCAGCAAGGTTGAGACGGCAGAGAAAAAGGCCCGATCGGAGGGCACTGAAATCCCATCCTGGATCATCATCATCGAAGGCTGTGCCGCGGACTATGTCGGGCATGCCAGAGAGCAGCTGGTCGCGGCCGTTGGTAACTTGTTGGACGAACCTGAACCGCAACTCGCCACGACGCTTTATCAACTGGAATATACCCGCTGCAAGACGCCTTCCAGCGCGGGCTGATAATGGCCGAGCTGCAGTAAGTAAACAGTGCTCCGCGTTTGCTCTTTTGGGCGCGCCTGGCGTGCATGATAAGCACCGCTGTGGGCGCGCTCTTTTTTTGGCCAGAAACGCGTCGAATGTATGTTCGGCGTGACGGGCTGCGTTTGTATTAAATATCTGTGATGGAATAATAAAAAATGAAAATCCGCGCACCCGAGTATATTTTCAATAACGCAAACGTGTTGATCGCCGTGCCTCTGCTGAGTACTGCAATCAGCGCGCAGGCAGTCGAAACCGGATTTATAGAAGATTCAACGGCTGGGTTAACCCTGCGTAATTACTCTATCAATCGCAACTATGTCAGCGACTCGGCGACTCAAAGTAAGGCCGAGGCGTGGAGCCAAGCGTTCATCTTGAACTACAAATCCGGCTTCACCCGAGGCTTGGTAGGTTTTGGTGTGGACGCCATGGGGCTCTACGCGGTGAAACTGGACGGTGGCCGTGGCACGCCTGGGACCCAGTTGCTGCCGATTCATGATGGTGGCCGCGCGGCAGATGATTACGGGCGGCTGGCGATTGCATCAAAAGCAAGGATCTCAGCAACGGAGCTCAAGGTCGGCGAATGGATGCCTACACTACCGATCCTGCTTCCAGATGACGGGCGGTCGTTGCCGCAGACGTTCAGCGGTGCGCAGATCACTTCTCGAGAGATTGAAAATCTCACCCTGTATGGTGGCCAGTTCCGTGCCAACAGCCCGCGAAACGATGCCAGCATGGAAGATATGTTCCTTGCCCAGAAACCGGGCGTCACCTCGGATCGGTTCAACTTTGTGGGGGGTGAGTACACGTTCAATGACAAGCGGACGTTGCTCGGTGGGTGGGGTGCGGCGTTAAAGGATATCTACCGTCAGCAGATGATCCAGGTCACTCACAGCCAGCCCATTGGCAAATGGACGCTGGGTGCTAACGTCCAATGGTACAAGGGTCAGGATGAGGGGCGGTCATTGGCGGGGGATCTCGACAACCGTACCTGGTCCGGATTGTTTTCAGCGAGGTACGGCGCGAACACCTTCTCTATCGGTCTGCAGAAGGTCTCCGGCCAAGACGGCTGGATGAAAGTCAACGGTACTTCAGGTGGCTCATTGGCTAACGACAGCTTCAGCTCCAGCTACGAAAATGCCAATGAGCGCTCCTGGCAGGTGCGCCACGATTATAATTTTGTGGCATTGGGCGTTCCGGGTCTGGTCGTCATGAACCGCTATATCAAAGGGCGTGGTATTCATGTTGGGGGTGAGACCGGTGTCAAAGAGTGGGGGCGGGAGACCGAACTGGCTTATGTGTTCCAGTCTGGCGCGCTGAAAGACTTGAATATCAAATGGCGGAACTCGACGTTGCGTCGGGGTTGGGGTACCAACACGAGCTTCAATGAAAACCGTCTGATCCTCAACTATCCACTTTCGCTGTTTTGATTGATAGGGATGGGCGGCGTCTTTGAATTCCCGGCATCCGACAACGCAGCGCCCAGATCGTAGGCAGACAGCCGCGGCATTCAGGCACAAGCCCCGCACCTTGGTGCCATCGCCATGGCGAACGTGGCCTACCTTGGCATGGCGCCGGTCACATCAGCAGGCATTTCGGAAAGCTCGGGTGCGCTCAACAGGTCCACTGCGGACAGCAACGCATCGGGTTCGATGGGGCCTTCCAGGATCAGGGTGTGCCGGGTGTGATTGTCGATCAGGCGCAGGGTCGGTGTGGCGTTCAATCCATTCTGCAAGGCTGCCGCTTGCTGAGCTGCCACGGTGTGGGCCGCCTGCTCGTCTGCCAGGCAGCGTTGCAGTGAAGGATTGGCGCCAGGGTAGGACGTGCCAGCAGCCAACCCCCGGCCGTTGCCTTGGGTATGCAAGTAGACCCACACCACGGCGCCCCAGAAGCCCTCACGGCCGTCGAACTGGCCCACGCACTCAGCCAGCCGCGCTTCGCGACTGGCCGCAGGTTCGGGCTGCGGTAATGGCAGGTGATGCCAAGCCAGGTTGACGTGATCGTTGGTGACGATCCAGCGCTGCAGTTGCGGCAGGTAGACCTGGCAATGCGGGCATTCGAGATCGGCGTAGAGGGCGATTGTGAAGCGTGCTTCGGGATTGCCATAGATCCCCGGTGGGCTGTCATTCGCAGCGGAGCGCAAGGGTAGCGGTAGCCACCAGCACAGCGCCAGACCCGCGATGGTGAGCCAACCGCAGGTCCATTTCAGGTTGTGTGCCGGTATCCGTTTGCGCATGGTGCCGCTCCTGGCAGTCCCAGGTAAAAGGGCTCGATACCGTGGGCCCGGTCGTCATCCTGGGCCTTGCGGATCGCCCTATCGGGACCGCTGTTGCCGTGTTGCTGCATGACGATATGACGGGTGTTTTTTTCCTCAGGTTCCGCCATTGTCAGGGCCAGGTAGAAACTCGGCCCCAAATTGCTTTATGCCTTCTAAATGTGATCCTTCAATTACTCCCTGCGCTTGAAGACGAGTTCCATGTCATAAGGGGCCATTAATGACATGCACAAGCGTGACGTTTCTGACGGACGCAACGGCGACCTGTTTGATAGGCGCTAGTGCCCATGCATTGGCGATGGCCATCAGTTTCTCATCAAGATTGTTCGGTGGATCTTCATCATAGTAGCTGGGAATGTATTCCGGGTGATTGTGATGGTGGTAGCTGATGTGGGAGCAGGCGAAAAACCGGACTCAGCTGTCACCCTGAGGCATTGGTGTGCCGTTGTTAAGTCTGGTGAGCAAGTTCTTCGTATTCGCAATGGTCGTGACATTTTGTGCCTGGCGCATCGCGAGCATTCGGCCCCATTGTGCCTGGCGCCTGGGTGGCAGGGTTTGTTGGTTTTACGTCCCGGGTTGCAAGTGCTCAGTGGAAGTGCCTGGGTGCTCCCGTTGTCGCAAATGAGTCTTTTCAAATTGCAGTTTTTTATCGATCAGGGGGGCGTGACTGGGGTGCGGCCTGCTCGAAGCGAGCCCTGGGCCGTGCTGAGCGAAGGTCGTAGCCAGGGAGGGGCGGCACCGGGCCTGGAGTCCTGGTATCTCAGCCTTGCGTTGCAGGGTGGTGTGGCCTATCGAGCTTTCGCCTGGCATTTGCGCAGTAGTGAGAGTTATCAACTGCTCGGTTTTTTATTGGAGCAAGGTTCGGGTAGGGAAAAGCTTCAAGACCTTGCGGGTCGTTATGGCGTATCGGTCTCGCACTTCAGAAGGCTTTGCCGTCAAGCGCTGGGTGGTGCAGCCAAGTCCGAGTTGCGAGGGTGGCGTACGGCCCGGGCGCTTCTGAGCATGGCTGAAGGTGCTGCTTCTCTCACAGACGTTGCCTTGGAGTTTGGTTATGCCTCCTCCTCGCATTTTTCCAAAGAGATTCGAGAGCTGGTCGGGGTTGCGCCGAGTAGTTTGATCGATATAACCCGCCTTTCGAGCGAATGAACTCATGATGGTTAAAAGTATGTATCCGCGCGCGGTCATGCTAGCGCTTTGTTGTATGTTGCCGGCGGCTTTATCGGTTGCCTCTGTACATGCAGGAGAGGGCTATGTGGCTCGTCAAGAAGGCCTGCGTACGTTCTTCGATGCACTGTCAGCGTCTTTGGACAAGCCGGTCATTCTCAGCAAAGCAGCTGCTCGCCGCACCATCAGTGGCGATTTTTCGATGGTTGCACCGCAGCAGACCCTGGAGCGTGTTGTTCGGCAAATGGGGCTGATCTGGTACAGCGATGGTCAGACGTTGTACGTCTATGAGGCGGCCGAGGCGAAAAGCGCCGTTATCTCGCTGAATACCATCACTGTCCATAAGCTGGATGCCTTCCTGCGCAGCTCCGGTTTGCGCGATACCCGGTACCCGCTGCGTCACGATGGCTTGCGGACCTTTTACATTTCTGGCCCGCCGATCTATGTCGACTTGGTGGCACAGGCCGCGCAATTCATGGACAACCAAAGTGCTGGCTTGCAGCTTGGACAGCAGCGCATTGGCGTTATTCATCTGCGCAATACCTTCGTTGCAGATCGCAAGTACGAGTTGCGCGAGCAAAGCATCACGGTACCCGGCATTGCGACGGCCATCGAGACTCTGCTCAAGGGTGAAAGCCGTGGTGCCGACGCCGTGATCCACAAGGACGCTGAAGGACGTCCGGGTGGCATGCCGAGCTTTCCATTGGAGCGGCTGGGAGCCCCCGAAGCCGCATCTGGCGACAACACATCGCCGCGGATCATCGCTCGCGATCTGGCTGCAGGCAATATCCGCGTAGTGGCCTACCCCGATACCAATAGCCTGTTGGTCAAGGGGCTCCCAGAACAGGTGCAGTTTATTGAGAATCTGGTAGCTGCGCTCGATGAACCAAAACGTCATGTCGAACTGTCCCTGTGGATCATCGATCTGCATAAAGACGATCTCAATGAGTTGGGCGTCGACTGGAGGGGGTCGTTCAAGGTCGGCTCGAAGGTGGCGGCATCGCTCAATGGCGGCTCGCTGAGCACACTGGATAGCTCTTCGTTCATGGCTGCCATTTCAGCGCTGGAAACCGACAATCGCGCACGGGTGGTTTCGCGGCCGGTGGTGCTGACTCAAGAAAACGTTCCGGCGATTTTCGACAATAACCGTACGTTTTATGCGCGACTGATCGGTGAGCGCAGTGTTCAACTTGAACACGTCACTTACGGCACCTTGGTCAGCGTCCTGCCACGGATTTCCCCCTCCGGAGAAGTCGAGATGGCACTCAACATCGAGGACGGTAGTGTGGTCGAGTCGGCTGCGGGGCAGTCATCAGGGGCCGACACGCTGCCGACCGTTGGCCGAACGCGTATCAGTACTGTCGCTCGCGTGCCACAGGGCAAAAGCTTGCTGGTCGGAGGCTTCACCCGTGACGAGAGTGGCGAGGTGATCAAGCGTATCCCGTTGCTGGGGCATATTCCTTACCTGGGGAGGGTGTTCAGTTATCGGCAGACCCGTCAAGCCAACACGGTCCGGGTGTTCCTGATTCAACCTAAAGAGCTCGATAGCCCTTTGGAACCAGGCGCTATGCAGATTGGTTCGCAAGTGATCGGCAATGTGGCCCGTGATCCGGCCGACCGCGCGGTGCTTCGCGTGCTGGAGCGCTGATATGGCAATTATTGGCCAAGCGCCGTTGCGCATGCAGATGTCACGCCCGCTTCAGGGTAGCGAGCCTCAGGCAAAGGTCGCTGAAGCGCCAGACGACGATGCGACCCCGGCCGCCAGCGTCCAGCGATTTGTCGAGGACAGCGATGAGATGGCGGCTGCGCTGCGTTCGCAGTTTCGCCGTAGAGGCGATTTCGGCAGCAAGTTCGAAGGCTTGGCAGAAAGCTTCGAGCGGGTCCTGGATGAAGATGTGATTCCCAAGGCTCGGCAGATCCAGTCGCTGGCCAAGTTTGCCGACCGCAGCATCGAATGGCTGCTGGCGCAGGCTCGGGCACTGTTCCCCGATGACAGCGATCTGGTGCTGGTACTGCGCGAACTGTTGCGTGAAAAAGTGATGGCTGAAGCGACTCGCCAGCGTCTGGAGGCGTTACTGCAACAGGTGCTCGTTCAGTCGCCGCCCAAGCGCCTGAAGGCCGGTATCAATTCGGCCCTCAAAGCCAAGATGTTCAGCAAGGCGCTGGCGTTGCGAGCGGCTTTGCTGCGTGACACCTATCGTGCGTTCCTGGAGTTTGAAGGCGGTCCGGTCGAGTCTTATGAGGACTGGGTAGCCATCTACGGCTACCGGCATCGAGGCTCGGTCCTGGAGTTCATCGAGGCTGCGTTACTGACGGACATCGATGCCCACGATCCCAGTTGCTCTCGCGACGAGTTTGGGCAGTTGCTAAGAAAACTGGGTGATACCAAGCGTCTGCGTTCGGTCGATGTGGTGTTCATCCGGGGGGTGCTCGCAGAGGAGCAAGTTAGCCGGCATAACGCCAGCGAGCCGGACTGGTTGGTCTTCATGCTGGGGCTTTTGCAGTTTCCCGACGAGCTCGACCATTTGCTGTCAGGCCTTTTTGGCGAGCGATTGTTGCTAATCGCGCACCCTGAGCGCGCGCAACTGCTGCAACTGTTGCGACTGTTCTGCCTGGCGTTGCCGCTCGAGCTGTTTGGCGATGACCAGGCTCTAGAGCGGATCGCCGAGCAATTCACGCACCTGGCGGACCTGGTGTTCGCCCATGAAGCCATTGGGCGGCATGCCGCGTTGGTTGCTCGCTGCTCCTCCTAGTTTTCAAGGCCTGTACTTATCATGCTCGATAAATTCTTGCGCAATGTCATTTCTCGACCCGAGCTGCTGATCCTGACGCTCATGGTGATGATCATCGCCATGCTGATCATTCCATTGCCGACGCCGCTGGTGGATTTTCTGATCGGTCTGAACATCGTCATTGCGATCCTGGTATTCATGGGCTCGTTCTACATCGAACGGATCCTGAGTTTTTCCACCTTTCCTGCGCTGTTGTTGATCACCACATTGTTCCGGCTGGCGTTATCGATCAGTACCAGTCGGCTTATCCTGGTGCAGGCGGATGCCGGCGAGATCATCGCGTCTTTCGGCGAGTTTGTAATTGGCGACAGCCTGGTGGTGGGCTTTGTGATCTTCGCTATCGTCACCATTGTCCAGTTCATCGTCATTACCAAGGGGTCCGAGCGCGTAGCGGAAGTAGCCGCCCGGTTCTCCCTCGATGGCATGCCGGGTAAGCAAATGAGTATCGATGGCGACCTCAAGGCCGGTGTCATCGATGCCAAGGAGGCGCGTGAGCGGCGCAGCACGCTAGAGCGCGAAAGCCAGTTGTATGGATCCTTCGATGGCGCCATGAAGTTCATCAAGGGGGACGCGATCGCCGGGATCATCATCATTTTCGTCAACTTTCTCGGGGGGATCGCAATCGGTGTAGGGCAGCTGGGCATGGACATGTCCGAGGCGCTGTCGACCTACACATTGCTGACAATCGGTGACGGCCTGGTGGCGCAGATTCCCGCGCTGTTGATCGCTATCGGAGCGGGTTTCATCGTGACCCGTGTCAACGGAGACGAGGCCAACCTGGGGCGCAACATGATGACCCAACTGCTGGGGCATCCCTTTGTGCTGGGTATTACTGCCGTGCTGGCCGTCGGTGTGGCGATGCTGCCAGGCTTCCCGGCCGCGGTGTTTCTGATCATCGCCAGTGCGTTGGTGGGGTTGCTGTTTTTTCGCCACCGGCAGGAGAAGAAAACCTCGGGTACTGCCTCCGTCACGCCATTGGCGAGTGAAGTGGGAGATGTAGAAAGTGAATTGGGCCTGATCGAGAACGTCGACAACATGGCCACCGAAACCGTCGCCCTGATGCTGCTGGTGCCAAGCGCCCGCGTCGACGAACTGCGCGCGGCTCAATTATGTGAGCGTTTTCGTAGTCAGTTCTTTATCGATTACGGCATCCGGATCCCCGAACCCCGATTGCGCGGTGCTGACTCACTGCCGCCGGGGCAAGTCGCGGTGTTGATCAACGAAGTGCGTGCAGACCAGTTTGATATCCACTTCGATCTGCTACGTGTTGTCGATTACAAGCCGGAGCTTGAGCATCTTGGTCTGGACCTGACCACAGGTGTCGACAGCAACATGCAAACCAGCGTGTGGGTGCGCGGCACCGAGCGCGAAAAACTGCAGAACCTGGGGCATCAGTTGCGTCCGGCTTACGATGAATTCTATCGCTGCCTGGTGACCCTGCTGGCTCGCAATATTTCGGAGTTTTTCGGCGTGCAGGAAAGCAAGGTCCTGCTCGACGAGATGGAAGCGCGCTACCCGGACCTGGTCAAAGAAGTCTATCGACACGCCTCGGTGCAGAAAGTCGCGGAGCTGCTGCAGCGCCTGGTCGCCGAGCGCATCTCGGTGCGCAACATGAAACTGATTCTTGAAACGCTTGCTCACTGGGCCTTGCGCGAGAAGGACGTGATTGCCTTGGTCGAGCACGTGCGCGGCGGCCTGGCGCGCTACATCAGTAACAAATTTGCCAACGGCAACGACCTGCGAGTGTTGCTGCTCTCGCCGGAGTTCGAGGACGTGGTGCGCAAGGGCATCCGCCAGACCTCTGCCGGCAGCTTCATCAACCTGGAGCCTTCGGCCAGCGAAGACCTTATGGACCGGCTGGCAGTCGGGCTCGATAGCCTGCACATCCCTCAGAAAGACATGGTCATCCTGGCCTCGGTGGATGTGCGGCGCTACATCAAGAAACTGATAGAGGGCCGTTTTCGGGAGCTGGACGTGATTTCGTTTGGTGAGATTTCCGACAGCATTTCAGTACAAGTGATCAAGACGCTTTAGGAGTGTGCTCTATGCAACAGCCAATGAGTCGGGCATCGCTGGAGCGCCGTGCTGCCCACCCGCTGCGTTTGAATGGTCCATTGCTTGAAGCGGCGCTGCACAATGTGGTTATCGGCGAAGTGTGCGAGGTGCGAAGCGACTGGCGTTACGCTGCGGTGAGCGCTCGAGCGCAAGTGATTGGCTTCAGCCCCGATGCGGTAGTGCTCAGCTTGTTGGGTGATGCGCGAGGGTTGTCCCGTGAGTCGCTGATTGTACCGACGGGTGCGTTGCTCAGCCTGCATTGCAGCGCTGCCATGCTCGGTAGCGTGATCGACCCTCAGGGGCGGATAGTCGAACGCTTGGCCCCCGGCGATGCCTTCGATGGTCGCGACTGTCCGGTGGATGCTGCTCCTCCAGCCTACAACCAGCGTCGTCCGGTGAGCCAGCCGATGGCCACCGGCGTACGGGCGATCGATGGCCTGCTCACGTGCGGCATAGGCCAACGTATCGGCATTTTTGCCACCGCGGGATCAGGCAAGACTTCATTGATGAACATGCTGATCGAACACAGCGAAGCGGATGTATTCGTTATCGGGCTGATCGGTGAGCGGGGGCGGGAGGTCACCGAATTTGTCGAGACGTTGCGCCATTCGGATAAATGCACGCGGTGCGTGGTGGTGTACGCGACCTCGGACTTCTCCTCGATTGACCGCTGCAACGCAGCGTTACAGGCAACGGCAATCGCTGAGTATTTCCGTGATCAAGGCCGGCAGGTGGTGCTGATGCTTGACTCCATGAGCCGTTATGCCCGCGCCCGCCGCGACCTCGCGCTGGCGGCGGGGGAGGCACCCGCGCGGCGCGGTTATCCCGCTTCGGTGTTCGACTCCCTGCCGCGTTTGCTGGAACGTCCGGGCGTGACCGCCAACGGGAGCATTACTGCGTTCTACACCGTATTGATGGAAAGCGACGATGAAACTGACCCCATTGCCGAGGAGATTCGCTCCATCCTCGACGGGCATATCTACCTGAGTCGCAAGTTGGCCGCCAGCGGTCATTTCCCGGCAATCGATGTGCTCCGTAGCGCCAGCCGGGTGGCGCATCAGGTCACCGGACCGGATGTTCAGCAACTGGCGGCCAGTACACGCAAGGTGTTGGCTCGTCTCGAGGCGCTGCAGGTATTGCTCGATTTGGGGGAATACCGACACGGGGAAAATGCGGCTAACGATCAGGCCATGGCCTGTCGCGAAGCCTTGATGGCGTGGCTTTGTCAGGATTTGAAGGAGGGATGTGCACCTCAGGTCACGCTGGAGAGCCTGCATGGTCTCCTTGGCTGATGTCCGGCGCCTGCAGGCGTTCAGCGATCGTCGGCAGCATGAGTGTGAGCGAGGGCTTGATAAAGCCTTGCGCGCATTGGTTCCGCTTGAGCGTGAGTTGCAGGAGATCGAGCAGCAGGCCCATGGGCTTCGTGAGCTCTTGATAAGCCAGCGTCCCGGGAATCAGCGGTTGACCCATGCGCAGCTGCTGGTGCTGTTGCGGCGTCAGGCTGTCATTCGGCGGCAGATGGGTAACTTGGCCTTGGAACGCATCCGCGTCATGGAGCAGCACCAGGGGGTGGCTCAAGAGGTCGAGCGGCTGCAAGGGCGTCGCAAGACGCTGCAGAGGAAGCATTTGAAGTACCTGAGCCTGGAGCAACGTTTGCTGGGCGAGCGTCGTTCACGTCGGTTGCGCGAGGAAGAAAATGACATCGATGAACTCTTGGTGATTTGCAAATGAGCATAGTGAGACCACCTGCAGCGGAACTCCGTCCGGTCAGGGATTTTTTAGCCAGCGATGAGCCCGGCCATCAAGACCAATCGCGAGTCTCTGAAGACCGTGATGCACTGGACGAGTTGCCGCAGGGTGCGCTGATGTTGTTGGCGCAATTGCAACCATTGCGCGAGCTCCCGCTGCAGTTATCGCTGGCAGCGCTGCGCTCGGGCGCAGGCGCGGGCGCTGAGTCCAGCTTGGCCAAAGTATCGGTGGATCAGCCGATGCATTTACCCAAGAAGCAGCCGTCCGTGCCTTCATTGCCGGCATTGGTTAATGCTCGGTTGGCGCTGGCGGAGCGCTTGCCAATCACTGCGCAGGTGCTTGGTCAGGCGTCCGTTGCCAGTGCGCTCGCCACAGCCGATCAGGCTGCCGTCGATGCGTCGGCCGAGCAGAAAGCGCCATTGTCGTCTGCCCGCTTACCGCTCGCCATGCCGACGCAAGTGCCTGATCAGGCTGCTGCCATTGCGTTGTGGGCATCCGATCAAGCTGTCGCCGATAGGCAGGTCAAACAGCAAACCTCTCAAGCATTTCCGGCGCAACCATTGCCCTTGCTGGAAAAGTCATCGTATTTGAACCAGGTCACGCGTGTGGCGGTGCCTGCCAAAGCGACCGCTGGACTGAACTCAGCGCCTGAAGTCAGCATTGCCAGGGAGGCCAGGAACTACCTTCAGGTGCCCTTCAGCAAAGGTGATGCTGTTGGTCTGATTACGGTCAGCAAGGCAGGGGCCGAACGCCCCGAGCAGTTGCTGCTCAATCCAAGCAGTGCCTTGGTTTTCAGCTGTTTGAGCGACAACCTGGCGCAGGCGCCGGATCCGCGCTGGCGTTTGACTGACCAGGAGGGGGGTGACTTGCGTCACGGTCATGACCAGGAGCGACCGGATGAGGAGGTCGAAGAGCTCAGCCGTCAAGCGCTTCGAGATAGAAGCGGGCGGGGAGAGCATTAAACGTGACATCCACTCTGTCCTTGCGCTGCGTTGCGTTAGTTGAGTCTGAGCGGCGCGAAGCGGTGGCCCGCTGGCAGCGAGAGGGGCACCCTGTGCGGTTGAGCCACCCGTCGCCAGAGACACCTTACATAGCCTTCTGGGCACAAGGTTGCCACGGTATCTGGCAAGGCATGATCGGGGCTCGCGAGTGGGTACAAGCCGTGGCGCCGCAATGGTCGCAATGGCTGCATCAGGAGGGCGCGGGTCAGGAGATTCTGGAGCTGTTCGCGGCGGTGAGTCGGCCCATCGAAATCGCGCCTGACCTGCTGGGCTACCAACGCCTGTTCGAGTTCAGGCTCATTCAGGGAGACGCGCTGCAAGGGGCTTGTCTGCCCTGCATTCGCACGCCGCAGAGCGAGTTGTGGGTCATGGAAGGGCCGAGCCAGCGCAAGGCGCCGTCGCGCCCATTACAGGCTTGGTTGCAGGCAGCGCCGCAGGTTCTACGAATCGTGCTCGGCAACAGCGAATTGGCTCGATTGCCCTCTCGGCGTTTGGCGAGGGGCGATGTGCTGGTCATCGCCGAGCAAACCCGACAACTCTTTATGGCCGATCTGTGTATCGGCCAGTTCACCTTTGTCACGCAAGGTCTGCATATGAAACTCACTCCCCCGGATACCCCATCGCCGAGCGCTCCCTGCGTGCTATCTGAACTGCCGGTCAAACTTGAATTCGTGCTGGGCGAACTCACCCTGAGCATGGCCACGCTCAACGAGTTCATCGAGCGCCAGGTGCTGCCCCTGGAGGCTACGGCCGCGAGCAATGTCGAAGTTCGTGTCGGTGGCAAATGTATCGCAGTAGGTGAGCTGGTCCAGCTTGGCGATCGCCTGGGTGTCGAACTGCGTGAGGTGGGTCGGGGCATCGGTAATGAATGACATTTCAATGATCGGGCTGTTGGCAGTGGCTTCGTTGCTGCCATTCTTGATCGCCGCGGGCACCTGTTACATCAAGTTCTCGATCGTCTTCGTTATCGTGCGTAATGCTCTGGGCTTGCAGCAGGTGCCATCGAACATGACCCTCAACGCCGTTGCGTTGTTGCTGGCGATGTTCGTCATGAGTCCCGTGGTGCAGCAAGGCTATGACTATTACAAGGAAAACCGTGTGGCGTTCACCAGCATTGATGCAGTGGTGGAGTTCCTCGATAACGGTCTGGGCGGCTATCGCGAATATCTGGCCAGGTACACCGACCCGGACCTGGCCCAGTTCTTCGAGCGGGCACAGATCGCGCGTGAGGACCCGAGGGCCGTCGATGTCGAGTTCGATGAAAAGCTGGAACCCTCCTTGTTCGCGCTGCTGCCTGCCTATGCACTGAGCGAAATCAAAGCCGCGTTCAAGATCGGTTTCTACCTGTATCTGCCTTTCGTCATTGTCGACCTGGTGGTCTCCAGTATCTTGCTTGCCCTGGGCATGATGATGATGAGCCCGGTGATCATCTCCGTACCTATCAAGCTGGTGCTGTTCGTTGCGCTCGATGGCTGGTCCCTGCTTTCTACCGGACTGGTTGGGCAGTACCTGTCCCTGGCTCAATGAGATGCCGCGATGAATGACCTGGTGTTCGCCGGAAACCAAACCTTGTACCTGATATTGATCCTGGTGGCCTGGCCGATCATCGTCGCCACGTTGGTGGGATTGCTGATCGGTCTGTTTCAGACCGTGACCCAGCTTCAGGAGCAAACCTTGCCCTTCGGCTTCAAACTGCTGGCGGTGTCGATCTGTCTGTTTCTGCTTTCTGGCTGGTACGGCGAGACGCTGCTGGGTTTCAGCCGGGAAGTCATGCGTCTGGCCCTGAAGTGAATCTGGATGAACGTAAGCCTTTTTTTTGACTTGCATGGCTGGCTGGCCGGTGCGGTGATTTGTTTCGCTCGCCTGGCACCGGTGTTTTTCATGTTGCCGTTTCTCAACAGTCGCGTGCTTACCGGAGCACCGCGAAACGCCGTGATTGTGCTGGTTGGCATGGCGCTCTGGCCTTATACCGCCGGCACATTGCCTCGTCTGGACTCGCTTGGCTTCTACGGGTTGTTGTTGCGAGAGGCCGGAGTGGGGGTGATCCTCGGCTGCCTGTTGTCTTGGCCGTTCTGGGTGTTGCACGCCATGGGCAACCTGATCGATAACCAGCGCGGCGCGATGCTCAGTAGCACGGTCGACCCGGCCAACGGCGACGACACCTCGGAGTTGGCCAATTTTCTCCAGCTGTTCGCGGCAGTGATCTACCTGGAAGGTGGGGGCATGAGGTTGCTGGTGGAAACCTTGAGCCGCAGCTACCAACTTTGCTCGCCGGTATTCGGATGCGAACTGCAGATCCAGCCGTTGCTCGGGCTGCTCGATCCGTTGATCAGCAAAACGCTGATTATCAGCGCACCCGTGGTGGCAACCTTGTTGCTCACCGAGGCGCTGCTCGGCCTACTGGCGCGTTTTGCGCCGCAAATGAACGCGTTTTCGGTGTCGCTCACTGTCAAGGGAGCCATCGCGTTACTGGTGTTGATTCAGTATCTGGGTGTTCACCTGCCGGACGAAATACTGCGCATGGCCACCCAGCCGGATCAGCTTGCGCAGTGGTTCGTACTGCCGCAGGCCCACTGATATGTCCAGCGCCTCGAAAACCGAAAAGCCCACGGCCAAGAAGCGTCGCGACGCGGCGAAAAAGGGCCAGACCTTCAAGGCCAAGGATCTCTCCAGTTCCTGCCTGATGCTGTGCGCGATCATCTATCTGACGAGCAACGGTGGTTTGCTGGAGGTGATGGAGGCTTATCGACGCATCATCGCGTTGGGCTTCGCCGCCGATCAGCAGCGTTATGCGGCCGAGCTGGGGGTGCTGTTGCTCCAGATCGTGGCCCCGCTGATCGTTGTGTGCTTTGTCGCCAGCGCCTTGCCCACGTTGTTGCAGACAGGCCTGGCCATTGCCAGCGAGGCCCTGAAGCTGAATTTCGGAGCACTGAACCCAGTAAACGGTTTCAAAAAGCTGTTCAGTCTCAGAACACTGAAGGACGCCGTCAAAGCCCTGTTGTATCTGGGTAGTTTCGTGATCGCGTTCTGGATGGTCTGGCTGACTCAGCGGCATCTACTGTTTGCGCAACTCTATGCGCAACCTGTCGACCTGTTTCCGATCTGGGCACATTTGTTGCTGGTGCTGGTGCTGGCTTTTCTGGGCTGCATATTGCTGGTGGTCATGCTCGATGCGCTGTGTGAGTACTGGTTGTACATCAAGGATCTGAAGATGGACAAGCAGTCGGTCAAGCGTGAGCACAAGGAGCAGGAAGGCAATCCGGAAATCAAGGGGCGGCGGCGCGAGCTGCATCTGGAGCTGTTGTCCGAACAGGTCAAATCCGACATTCGTGGTTCGCGAGTAATTGTCGCCAATCCCACGCACATCGCCGTAGGGATTTACTTTCGGCCGGAAGTTTCGGTGATGCCATTTATCTCACTGATGGAAACCAACCAGCGGGCATTGGCAGTGCGCAAGTACGCGGCTGAAGTAGGCGTACCGGTGATCAGTGACATTGCCCTGGCCAGGCGCATCTTCAAGACCCATCAGCGCTACACCTTTATCCAGATGCAGGAAATCGAAAGCGTCCTGCGACTGCTGGTCTGGCTCGAGCAGGTCGAGCAGGCCTGATGGGCTCCCTGCGAAACCGCTTGCAGGTCTGAGCGACTCACGAACACCACGATGAGCGTTTTGTGACGGCGCCCCTTGCCTTCAGCTGGCTCAATAGCCTTGTCAGCACCGCTGAAGAAACATTCAGGAGTAAGTAGTCATGAGCAGTCGAAAACACACGGAGCAGGAAGAGGACCGGATTGCCGAGCAGGTGATGCAGGCCGTACTTGATGGTGCATCGCTCAAGGACCTGCACGGCGTTAGTACCGAGCAGATGGATAGCCTCTACGCTTTTGCTTATGAGTTCTATGAGCAGGGGCGTCTGGACGATGCGGAAAAATTTTTCCATTTCCTCTGTATCTACGACTTCTATAACGCGCAGTACTGGATGGGTTTGGCGGCGGTGCATCAGCTCAAGCAGAACTATCAGAAAGCGGTTGATCTGTATGCCGTGGCTTTTGCCCAGGGTAAGCATGATTACCGCCCAATGCTCTATACCGGCCAATGCCAGCTTGCGCTAGGAAAGGCCGGCAAGGCCAAGGTGTGTTTTGAGTATGTCATCGAGCGCGTGCAGGAGCCGGGTCTGCGGGAGCGGGCTCAGGCTTACCTGAATGCTTTAAGCAATGTCGACGCTGACCATTCGGAGGAATAGTTGTAATGGATATCAGGGCTTTGTACTCACGCATATCCCCGGAAACGCTGGCCCGTCAGGCCGGCAAGGAACGCTATGCCGACGCGGCGAGTAAAGCGGCCAACACCAAGGCCTATCAGCGCGCTGCCGATACGGCACTGGCCAACCTGCAAGGTGTGAGTTACGCCGCTCAGTCGCAGGGTGGTCATGCTGCGGGGCTGGGTAGGCCGCTTCTGGCTGTGCCAGCGCAAGGTGCCCGGAGCGCGAACAAGGATTCTGAAGACAAGTTCACCTTGCTGATGGCCTCGCTCATCAACTTGCTGGGTGACGTGAGCATGGACTCGCTCAAGTCACGCATGGACATCCTGAGGTCGGCAGCAAAGGCCAGCGCTGAGGGCCATAAGGCGTTGTCAGATCGTTATCTGAGCGCGCTGGCGGAGTTTGAGGCGGCTGTGGCCGCTGCCGGCAGCTCCGAGGAAGCGCTCGCGAAGGCCCAGGCTAACCTCGACAGCGCCCAACGGGCGCTGGCCGATGCTGAGTCGGCGTTGGGGCGAACCGAACCGGGTACTCCGGAGCATGCCAAAGCCCTGGCGGCGCGCGATCTGGCGCAAGGCAAGCTGACCGGCGCTCAACAACAACTGGGCAAGGCCAATATGGACTATCAGGCCGCAGTCAAGGTGGCGGGCGAGGCTGGTAAAAAGGTTGAGGTTCAGGCCAGGTTGGTGGAGAACTCGGGGCTGGGCGACAAGCCGGTACTCGATGGCGTAAAGAACCAGCTGAACGCCGCTGCGACCATGGTGCTGCTAATGACACGGTTCGCAGAATTGATGGGCGAAAGTGCTGAAAACAAGATTGAAATGGAGCAGGAGCTGTTCCGCAGTATGCAGGCGGCGCGTCAGGCGTTCATGGAGAAGAAGTCTGAAGAGTACCTGGAGCAAGTGCGTAAAGCCGAAGCTGCCAGCAAAGCGATGGGGTGTATCGGCAAGATTCTGGGCGCAGTGCTGACCGTGGTCAGTGTCGTCGGGGCTGCCTTCACGGGCGGAGCCAGTCTGGTTCTGGCGGCTGCCGGTGTGGCATTGATGGGCGCGGACATGCTGGTCAAGCAGTTGACGGGTGTGTCGTTCATGGAGCAGGCCATGAAGCCTCTGATGGATAACATACTCAACCCGATGATTCAGGCCATAGGTAAAGGGATTGCGGATCTTCTGAAAAAGGCCGGCATCGATGGGGCGTCGGCCGAGATGGCCGGGATGATCATGGGCGCCATCGTTGGCGCCGTGGCTATGGTCGCAGTGCTGGTGGTTGTCGCGGTCGTTGGCAAGTCCGCTGCGGGGCGGGTCGCCAGTGCGATGGGCAATATGTTCGGCAAATTGGCCAACGAGATGGCGCCACAAATGCTCAAGCAGGCCGCAAGGGCGGTCAGCAATGGTTTTTCCAGTGTCATGACCAAGGCCCGTGCCAGCATAGGTCTCAAGTCGGATGCAATGTCACTGGATCTCTATGCATCACGCCTGGCGGCTTCGCTGGCGGTGGTGGAGGCGGGCGGTACCGCCGCCCAGTCCGCGTTGCAAATCAAGTCCGGTATTCACCAGCGTAACGCGTCGCAACACCTGGCCGAATTCGAGTTCGCCAAGGTTATCTCCGAGGCGATGAAAAACTACCTGAACGACATGGTTCAACTCTTCGATCAGTCCATTAAGGCCAAGGATACCGCCATCAAGCAAGCCTTCAGCATCCAGGACAGTATGACTAGCAGCAGCTTGAGCATGGCACGCAACATTTGATTCAGCAGGGTTAGCACTCATGGAATTTTCAATTAATAGTCGTTCGCCATCGGTAGTCAGCTCTCAGGCTGCAGAGGTGGCAGGTAAGGTCGTCGATCAAAGGCAGCCGTTGTCGATCAGCAGTATCGGTGGACGGCTCGATGCGCAGGTGTTGATGTCTCGGCACACGCAGGCTGTCGAAGCAATGACGCCCCAGCAGTTGAACCAGCTTCTGGATACCTCAGGGTTGAGCGAGCGCGAAAGCCAGGCGATGGTGGGCCTGTTTCTGGCTACTGTCGTCCAGCAGGAGAAAGACGGGGCTGAGGGCGCGGTGAGAGATCCGGTGGCGGACCTGTTGTCGTTCGATCCTGCCGCGTGGGAAAAACATATCGGTGTGTTGATTGCGTCGATTGTCGCGGTCAATGTCGCACGCAAAGCGAGCGCTGAAATGAGCGGCACGTTCGTCCAGATGGCCTACGAGGCCGCCATTGCACAAGGCGTTGCAATCATGGCCGGTGGCGAGGCTGCGATGTGGGCTGCGGTCAGTGGTGCTGTCGTTGCCGCCACCATGTCCGCCACAGGTGCCGCGTTGACCTTGCGCGGGCAGAGCCAGAAGCATACTGATATCAAGACCAACCAGATGGATGCGGTGAAGTTGGATGCGCAGGCCCAGCAGATGCGCGTTGACTTGGACCTTGACCCGAGCAAGCGGGCAGCCCTTGAGTCGAACATTCGTGAGGTGGTTGCCCAGGCTACGGACGCGCGCATGAAAAGTGCCCTGCAGGCGAAAACCTACGAGCGCAACCTGACTGTTGGCGGTGCCATCAATGCCATGGCGATGACCATCAGCTCCGGGTTGTCTGCCATCCTGCGTCTGCAAGAGTATTCAGAGCGTCAGCGTGAAATGCTGCACCAGTCCGAGCAGGGTCTGAACAAGGCGGTCAGTGATGTCGCCAACCAGAGTGTCAATGAATATACAGCGCTGCTCAGCAAGATACTCGACGCCATCCAGCAATTGGTCGACAGCCGTGGCTCTACCATGAACAGCTTCGCCTCTGCGCGCGCTTGACCAGGACTTGAATCATGCAAATTGTCACCAGTTTCCACCCTGCCATTGCCCCACGTAACGATCAGCCGGCGGATGATAAGGCTGGCAGTCATGAGGCCGATTACCGTTCGCTCCCGTCGGCGGCTGAACGGCTGACGCAGCCGGTGGTTTTCCGGTCAGGCGGCCTGAATGCGCGCCTTCAGGAGATAGGTACTGCCCTAAAAGCATTTTATTTGCCTTCTATTGCCATCCCATTTGATCCCGCGAGTGGTAAGGGATTGCGTGAGTACTTCAACGAGCGTCTTGCTGAGAACGTCAAGACGGAGCAAGCCTTACGAACGGTGCTCGGAAAAGTAGAGGCCAGCAAGGTCCAGGGGCATTTGCTCGAAGCTGAAATACACAAGTTAGCAGGCCTTGCCCTGCCTGCTAGCCCCGAAACCCTGCAGTGGATGAACGAAACACTCAAGATTTCAGGCGATTTGCCGCAAGCGCCAGAAGACATTCCCACTGCGTTGTACCCAGTCAGTGACAGCGCCGATTTTTTTAAGCAATTGTTGGCGATGATCGGTTTTATCAAGGGCGAATACCTGGCGATCTACGAGGAACTGCTGACCAAGTACTCGGACTTCTTCAGGGAATTCAACGAAACCATCATGGCGAAGATGGGAGAGTGGATAACAGGTGGTGACGACGGTAAGGAAGTCACAGTCAGTTTTAAGCTGCGCGCTGCTTTAACGGCGCTGCGCAATAAGTATCAGCGAGCCCCGGACGGTGTCCTCTATCCAACTTCCGATCGGGGAAGTGCGACACAGGAAGAGGCACAGAAGTGGGCCAAGGCCTTGGGGTTGCCTGATTCATGTGTGCAGCCCGATGGCAACGGTGGCTATCGAGTGATGATGGACTTGTCGCCGCTGGACGCGATGATCGCTGAGGCCCCCCTATTTGGGGCGACGTGGGACACCGCGAAGTTTCAAGCCTGGCAAACCGGCTTTAATAGCCTGGAAGGCGACCTGAAGAACCAACTACAGTTATTCACTACCAAGTATGGTAATGCCAATTCGTACCACGAGAATTTCAACAAGATTCTCTCCTCTCAATTGAGCCAGTATGCAGAAATGCTCAAGGCGATCGCGAGCGGAATTGGCTAACGTCGTCGTTTTGGGAAATCAAGAAAAAATCAGTTGCCTTTGAGGTGGTGGGCATGCACGGGCAGTCCGAAATGACGCACATGATCCAGCTTGAAATAGAAGCCATCATTATCGCGATTCTCGCCAATAGGCTCGTGGTCGATGTCGAGGTCGTTACCCTAAACGCCCGTTTGGTGGAGGATCTTGGTGCGGATTCGTTGAATTTTCTGGATATCGCTCTGGATATCAACGACCTCCTGGAGATTGAGCTGCCTCCAGAGGGTTTGGCGTGCATTCGTAAGGTGGAGGATCTTTATCGCCTGGTTCATCAGGCAATCGCTCAGGCATCCGTCTGAGCGCTCTTTCTAACGTACGCGCCGGTGACGGCGCGTCGTTCATTTTCTTCCAGATATCCCGAGTAGATTCTGTACGGCCACTACGCAATGAGAAATGGACGGTTCACAGGGGTAATGCGGATTAGTCTCCATTTAGTTGTAGGGAAGTCGCAGATCTCGTGGGAATCCCTTCCCCTATAGTTGATCGCTCAAACCGGAGTGCGGGTTTACGGAGCCGTGGCTTCGGTCTATCCATCGCAGTAGGGAGGGACGAATTGCGTTATGGAACGAGGCTCTGATAAGTCGTCAAGCCGGTCGTTTGTTTTTGGCCGATGGAGATTGCAGGGGGATGGACTGCTTTTGCATGACGGTAAAGGACTCCATCTTCCACCCAAAGAGTTGCATGTACTTCGGCTGTTATTGGGGGCGGCGGGCTCGTTGGTTTCCAAGGCCTGGCTGCTGGACCAGGTTTGGTCCAACTGCGACGTGGCCGAAGAGTCACTTACCCGCTGCATTTATGCGCTGCGCAAGTTGCTGGGGCGTGAAAATGACTATATCAAAACGGTTTATGGCAAGGGTTATCGTTTTGCAGGGGTGGTCGTCGAACGCGCGATCCTGCCGTTTTCACCGTCATCGGTGCCCTCGCTGTTGGTCTTGCCGGTGGTGCGGGATGATGGGTGTGGCCTGGAAATGCAGCGCGAAGTGGTCCACCGACTGGCTGCCGCGTTCGGTGAAAGTCTTTGTGTGATGCCGGCGGGGCTGACAGCTAACGCACACGCTTCAGATGATTGCCTGTCGATCGTTGAACGAATGATGCCTGATTATTATCTGAGTATTCATTGTATCGCGCCGGCGGGCTGTTGGGCGTTGGCGGTCGAGTTGGTTCGTGGTCGCAATCATGCGCTGCTGTACAGTGAAACGCTGGTGCCCAGCGATGGGCGGGAAGAAGCCTTGCAGCGCCTGGTTTCTCTGGTGGCGCAGCGCCTGCCGGGTTTGCGTCCGACGACATCGCAGTGCGGCTCTTATCCCCTGGCACAGTCCTACCTCAGTGGCTTGCTCGGGTTGCAGGCCTATACGGCAAAGAGCCTGGGGGAGGCGTTGCGCGAGTTTCTCCATTGCCTGCATCTGGATGCCAGTTACGCGCCACCCTGGTGTGGCTTGGCTGATACCTATCTGGCCATGGCCAGTCTTGGGCTGATGACGCCTTGCGAGGCTTTGGCCAAGGCACAGCAGGCTGTGACCCAGGCGCTTACGCTGGAGCCCAGGAATTCGCTGGCGATTTTACGACTTGCGCTGCTGACCAGTTTGCAAGGGGCACCCGAAGCGGCTGAAGCACTGTTTCGACCTACGCTTATGGGGGGCGATCGGGCCAGCGCTTACTACCACTATGCCTGGCATCAATGGTGTTCGGGGCAGCCGGAGCAGGCGTTGCAGAGTATCGAAGTCTCCCTTGCTCAAGCCCCAGGCTCGGTCGCTGCACAGCTGTTGCGTGCCCGCATCACCCTCGGCCTGGAGCCACGGCGTGGGCTAACTGCAATCCGGTCGGCCATTGACGTACTCGGAATCGGACATGAGGGGGTCGATGCCATGTACGCACTGATTCTCGATGTGTGTGGGGATTCGATGGCCGCTCTGGAAGTAGTTGAACGCGCCGGGTTATCGCCGGGGCACAGAGGGGAGGTGGGGTTGGTAGCCTGTTATGTGCTCGCGGCGTTTGACCCGCTCGAGGCTGGACGACACTATGAACGATGGCGTGCGGCCTCGAACTATCCATCGGTGTGTCCCATGCCGCGGCAGGTGCTGCGACGGCTCGAGGGGGATCTTGATGCCGCGCCTCTCTGGTCGGAGAGGGAGCGTAAGGCTTGCCCTGGACTGCTGTCCCAACTGGGTGATCCGCGCTTGCAAGGATCGTGTCCCAAAAACTGGAGTAACTCATCATGGCTCTGGCTACCGAGTCTGCCGGTTGGTTGATCACGGCCGACAGCTTGGCTTATGGATGGCTGGGGCGAGCCCGGTGAGCGGCCCGAATCAAAACGTGCATCCGCCTCTGCCTGGATTCTGATCGTTTGTATCGAGCTTTCCTCATGGTTTGATCAGGATTGCCTGCCTGCCACTCCCTATCATTGATTCCACGTCTAAGCGTTAGACGCTTTCTATATTGATAGGCCGGGTGGTGAACAGCATGCAGGACTCCCCTGCAACGCAATGCGTCCTGAGGGTTTTCAATGGCCCGCTGCAGGGTTGCGAATTTGATCTGGCGCAGCCGCGTACTCTTTTTGTCGTGGGGGCCGAGGCACAGTTTTGCTCGATCGAGCATCCGCTGAGTGTTCCGGCAGATGCGATCTACATTCCGCTGGAATGGGGTGGTCGAAACTTCGAGGTCTTGCCTGGCGATACTGAGTGCTCGGGGTGTGTCGTGCGTATCTTGGGCGACGAAGGTGTGGTTGAGCGGCTCATACCCTTCCAGTCACTGGAGAATATATCGGAGTTGCTAATCGCCGTGCGCCCGTTTGATGAGGCGTGGCGGAGCGAGTTGTTGGTACAAGGGCCGACGGTGCTTGCAGCGCCTGAGCCTGCCCGGGTGCCCAGCACCGTCTCGCGGCGAGTGGCGGTTGGAGCGGTGCTGGCGATTATGGCTGGTTTGGTATTGTTTAGTTGGTACTACGCATCGCGCCCCACTCCCGTGTCGAGTGTTGAAGCGCTTATTGCCGGGGGCAACAACAGCATGGTCGTAGTCTATGGGCGCGACCGGGCGATTTACGTCTTCGCCGACGCCGAGCGCGATGCCGGGTGGGGAAGGCAGGTATTGGTGCGCAATGGGTACTCCGCGACTCAGGTGATGACCACCTATGATGAGCGTCGGCGTCTGGAGAGTCTGGTGTCCAGTATCGCGCCGCAACTCGCCTATCACCGTATGGACCTCAGTGATCCGGTTAATCCGCGGTTGTTGATCAGTCGTCAACGCAGCCTGCTGACACCCGATTTGCAGAGCCGTCTGGAGAGTGCTCTGGGCGCAGTTGCGCCCTACGCTCACGAAATAGAGATCGTACAGACTGACGACGACGAACTCATACACCTGGCCGAACAAGGCTTGCAACGCCTGGCTCTGCGCTTTACTCGGCATGCGCAGGCTGACGGCGTGACCTTTACGGTCGAGGGCGCCCTTGAGGACGCTGAGTTGCAAGCCCTCGGTGACTTTGTCGCGGAATTCGGTCGGCAGTGGGGTGAGCGATATGTGCATTTCGCATTCAAGCTCGAAGATGACTGGCTTAAAGGCAAGTCGTTCCGGTATGGCCCTCAGGGCTACATCAAGATGACGCCGTCATCCTGGTATTTCCCTAAACCCCTTTGATAATGACGGGTGATCTATGAGTAGTGTTTCAAGTCCCATCGAGTTTCATGACGATTTCCTGGGCCGGCAGGCTCAAAGCTTCGAGGACGGCGCTACCGATCTCAAGACCAAACTCGACGAGGCACTGGCCGCGTTGCATGCCGATGCGTCGGACCCCACGCTATTGGCGGCCTATCAGGCTGCATTCTCTTCCTACAACGTTTTCCGCAACGTTGCGACCAATACGATCAAGGGCTTCAAGGAGATCGATACGGCGATAGTTTCCGCCGCGCGTTAGGTCTTGTTGTTCCTCTCGACTGGCAGTTGTTTAGTGCGCCTGCCGGGTACTTTTTTGTGAGTTTCCTATGTCTGTTTCTTCTCTGGCTTCCGTGAACCTGAATCCGCTTCGGATGGCCGAATTGGCACGTCCCGAACCTGGCTCTGTGGTTTCCCTGGAGGGCCGTTTGATCGAGAGTTTCGCCAGCTCCGCCGTGGGCACCGAGCGGGATCATGCAAGAATCAATGCCATGCTCAAGCGCCCGGATATCACCAACCCGGAAGTCTTGAGCGAATTGCAGCTGCTCACTGCGCAGTACAACATTGATGTCTCTATGCTCAACGTGCTGGTCCGTAAAGCGGTGTCCACGGCCGAAACCTTGTTACGTTCGTCATGAAGTTATATGGCTGTCTGGTGCTGCTGTGTCTTATGCTGGTTGGCTGTCGCCAGCCAAGTTTGCTTGAAGGCCTTGACCAGCAGCAGGTCAATGAAGTGATTTCGGTGCTGCAGCGCAATAACATTACTGCTGCCAAGGTAAATAACGGTAAGGCCGGATACTCGGTGCATATCGCGCAAGCGGATTTCGCGGCGGCGGTCGACCTGCTGGCCCTGTATTCACTGCCCTCCAAGCCACGTATCGAAATCGCTCAGATGTTTCCTGCCGACTCCCTGGTCGCTTCGCCGCGGGCCGAGAAGGCGCGTTTGTACAGTGCGCTGGAACAGCGCCTGGAGCAGTCGTTGGCCACCCTGGCGGGTGTAGTTTCGGCGCGAGTGCATGTGAGTTACGAGCTGGAGGCCGGAGAAAGCGGTCGCAAGGTTGCGCCGATTCACCTCTCGGCGTTGGTGATATATGAGCGTGATAGCGAGCCACAGCGACTGGTCAACGATATCAAGCGTTTTCTCAAGAACAGTTTCTCGGGCATGGACTACGAGCACATTTCGGTGGTCTTGTCCAAGCGGGCTTCAGTTCAGCATGCCGCCCCCTTTCTGGAGCCTCGCGCCTCCGGGTTTTCGTGGCTCTATGGCGTTTTCGTGTTAGGCATTCTGGCGGCTGTAGCGTACTGGGTTGTGCGGTATCGAAACCCGAAAGAGATCGAACATGCTCCGCCGAACTGAAGCGCTGCGCGCCATCCTGCAGCAGCCGCTGGACTATCTGCATCCGCACCGGGGTGTTGTGCCAGCGCTGTTTGGCGAACCTGCAACCCGGGCGTTGCTCAATCAATCGTTGCTAAGGAGGTTGGCACTCAGTTGTCCCGATCCGCAGCAGCTCAAGCGCAATCCATGGACTGATTGCTGGATCGCGAATTGGCAGCATTTGCCCGTAGTCTCCCGCCTCATGGGGGCGCACCTGATGTGGCCGCGGCTGGCTCGCGGGGCGCGGATGCGTGAGCTCAATGCGCCTACAAGAGCTTTCGCCCGTATCGATCTGGGCAATCGGCCAATGGTCGCGGTCAGCGAAGCGGATGGCCTTGAGCAGTCGCTCAGTGCCCTGGGGCTAGCGGCCTTGACAGCTTGGCATCAACACATCCCGGAGGCGCTCATGCAGCGCCTGTTCTTGCAGTTCTCGCCACCCGTTGTCGAGTTTCAGCAAACTTTGCCGCTACTGGCGCCGAATCCATCACTTTTTATCCTGGCGGTACAACATGCTCGAATCCATCAGAACGCTTGTGGATATTCCGTCGACGGATGCCCTCCTGCTGAGGCATGAAGAGCGGACGGCTGCGCGCAATCGCCGGTTGTTGATGCAGCAAGCCCGCGAGCGCGCCAAGTCCTGTATGGAAGAAGCGCAACAACAGGCAGACAGTGTCCGCGCGAACGCCTTTCAGGATGGTTATTCCCAGGGGGTGCTACAAGCTGCTGCTGACGTGAGCGGGCTTCTGCTGCGGTCGCGGCTGATGGCGAGCGCGCTGCAAGCTGAACTGGCACAGGCCGCCCGGTCTTTGCTGGGGGATTTGCTGATGGATGAACGACTGCTCGATGCGCTGCTGCAGCGCTGGCAAGACGGCTGGGTAGGTCAAGGCCGAGAGCCGCTGCAGATTATCCTGCCGCTGCGGTGCAAGGCCCAACAGCCGGCGTTGAAAAGCAAGTTGACGGGCTTGGGAATCGAGCGTGTGGATATCCGTTTTCATGCCCAGGAACGTTACCTGTTTCGCCTGGCGGATCAAGTGGTCGAGCTCGATATCGGCGCCACTCAGGAGCGCCTGTCGCCGCGTCTGATCGCCCAACTCAAGCAGTTACCGGAGAGCGTGCGCGAGCTGGATGAAGCGTCGAGGCGCGTTCTCGTCAGTTGGGCTGCCGACCTGAACAAAGGGGGCGATGCCCCTAACCCTGTTTCTGAATCGGAGAACAGTGATGAACATTGACAGCTATTCGCTCGCGGGTCCCGGCCACGCCTTGCCCCGAGGCACAGAGGCGATTGTACCCCTGGACCAGCGCATGGGGCTTCAGGGCGGGGAAACCCGTTCTGATCCGGATCCTGAGTTTGCTCAGTTCTACGATGAGTTCATGAAGTGGATAGCGTCCACGACACCCTCGCCGGGCAGCATGCAGGGTTACTTGAAGCAATACGCGAATGCCGGCGGCGAGCTGCCCTATAAAACGACGCAGAAGCAAATGGATGCGTTGACGCAGGTGATGGTGCGGCTGAAAGAGCAGGGCTTGGAAGACAGTGAGAGTTATAAGGAGATAAAAGCCGCACTGGTGTCGGTTTCATCGGCCAATATGTTCGTCAAGGAGTTTATGCAGGAGGTGTTCAAGCCATCTGAAGACGAGGACAGTCGCGAGAATATCAGTTGGTAATTGTAGACATGGCTGATGGCATCGAGCGGCTATTGGGTGGCTGAGAAACACCGCCTGGTGGCGGTGTTTACGACAATACATTTCCTACAGAGCCTGACGTGCAGTATTGGTTATGAATAATTCTGTTATAAGATCCGTCGCTGCGCCATGGCCAAATAGATGAGCGGCATCTCGTTGTGATTGAGACAGCGTTCCTTCTGTCCTGATGTTTTGCCCGGTGTAAACGAGTATACCCTCAAGCACTTCGACGGTACTGTGGTAACCCAGCCCGACTAAAAAGGCACTAGCACCTGCCGCGCGAGCATAGCGCTGCGCTTGCACGGTGGAGGTCATGTCAGACAGGGGGGGGCGGAACTTTTCTCCCGCCTGGTGAGCCGAGTTGCGGGGTAAAGCTCCCACGTACTGGTCCTCCCCTGTCACCCCACACAACATATCCCACGTCTGTAAGATCTCGGCCGGCGAACCCGACATGTGCCCGGAAAACGGCTCTGTAGTTTCCTTGATGCGGGCCGTACTGATGTTGAAGACCGGCCAACGGATTTCTGGAATACGGTTGTGTTCAGTAATACCTAGTACTTTATCTGCTTCCAGCCCCATATTATGAATGCCCGTTCGGAAAGGGGTGTCTGCACCCGAGTCGAAAGCCACAACGCTTCGCTCAGACTTTTTATCTGGTCCTACAGTCCGAGAACCTCCTGTCTCTCGCATAATTTCCATTTCCGAGTCCTCTGGCACGTGCAGACCAGCTGCTGCCAGCTGACTGTTTAATTCGGTCATCAGCTCCGCCTTCGCGTCAGCGGGGCGGGAGTAAAATACGCCGATATCACCCATCAGAGCAATCACCGCGGCTCTGTCTGTAGCGCTGGCAGCCACTGCACTGAATGAGTTGTTTTTTGCACTGACTCGCTGTAATGCAGCGAGCAAATCTGTGATTGTTTTTCCGTCGAGTAGACCTTCTTCTCCTAGTAAACGGGCAGCGATGATTGTTTGATTGCTGGGGCTCAGGTTTGAAATGATTCGATGCAATACGCTGGCAGCAGTGCCCAGTTCTTTAATGAGTGCGTCGCTTGGGCTATAAAGAACTCTTCTTCCGTCTACTGTTTGTTTCATGGCGAGATTCTTTGTCTCTCTCAGCGCGTGCGGACCTGCCGGGTTGGAGTGGTTTTTTGTATGATGAATTGAGTCCTTGGCGAGCGCTTCGTATGTTTCCGTTTTTCCAGGGGGTGAAACCCTGAACCTGTTCATGCCGAAACTCAGCGCGCAATCCTTGATGGGCGCCTCACCCGCAGGGATAAGGTCGTTCGAGTGTTTTTTTTCAGTGATGTCGCTTTGAGTGATCGCGTTAAAGATTGCACCGTTTCGGAGGCGTGGGGTGCTGTTCTCATTGCATCGAAAATGATCGGGATGCTCTTCGTTTCCGTTTTGTATGGTCAGAGTGAGCGTGTTATTTGATGTAAGTTCAATGGAGTTGTTCCTCGCGAAATCGAAGTCTTTGGCAAGTCCGGCATTCTTGGAGGCGTTGCGCTCGGTGTGGTCTTGCACGGTGGCTGGTGTCATGCATTTTATGTTATTGGTAATTGGCATATTTCATCACCTGATAAGACAATTTAGCTATTCGCGGCGGTGGCTCAGCGATTAAGTATGTTGTGAATTGACATCGTCAGGTTATAAAACTCATCCAGTGCCAGTCGGAGCTCGTCGGGTGATTCGATACATTCTTCGGCAAGTAACGCTTTTATTTCGAAGCCATCATTGGCTTTTCCCATTACCGCTTGCCCCGTCAGGACGCCTGGCAATGCGTGCTGTAGTGTATCGAGTAGATTTTCTGCATGAATATTGATGTTGAAGCTATTCAAGTCTTCTAGTTTGCTCCACATCCAGACTCTGTTCTTCTTTATTGTAATGATGATTGGGTTGATGGTTTTGAAGTTTAGCTCTATGGAAGAGTGGTGATCGAATGCGTCGATCTTTTCCTCAGAGATTCCGAGTCTTATCAGGGCTGTGCGTAAGTTCTCTGAAATATTAAGGTTCATTATTCAGCAGTCTCCCGGGATTGCTGCATAGCATGTGCTGGCGTGGTTTTGCATGATGCTCGCTCTTGTAATGCGCGGATTTTGGCTTTTCTTGCAGCCTAAGTTCCGCCAGCGACCGTGTCTTTCAAAAAGCGCTCAAATCGATGAACGTTTTTCGTAAACGTTTTGCAGCGTTTCCCTGAGGGATGTGTCAATAAGGTTTCGCATGAAAACCTTTAAAGCTTGGGGTTGGCGGCCTGTTTTCATGAAGTTGCGTTTTGTGTGCTAAGGGCCTATGCCCTGACCAGGCGATACCCGTTTTCTAACGCGAACTGGCAGTTCTGCTTGCCGCCCATGGTGGTAAAATGAGCGAAGTCACGGCTGCTTCCCGCCGTCGATAGCAGGTTGCTTGAGCGTTGAGTCATTTCTCGTTGCGATAGTAGATTTCTGGATGGAATGCCCTTTAGGAGTAAAGCCGGTCAGTTAAAAAAGTCTGGTTGATACGAATCTGTCGGGGTATTTGCAGCGCCTGTTAGGCGAGCCCCCCCGCAGCGTCTCGCGGGCGCTCGACCGCACGGACGATACAAATACTCCGTCGAACATCCCCGGCCTCACAAAGCTTAACTGACTGGCATTAGCCATTTAAGGGTGAATGTTTGGTGGAAGTGATCAGTGCATCGCAATCGTCTGATTGGCGCGTTCGCTCAATTGTTTAGCTAATTCAGGGTCATCGATTTCGATGGTGAGTTGCTTGTCGTAGAGGTCGTGTTGGTTGCTTGCGATCAATGTGTCCAAGGATTCGTGATCTATTTCAGTCAGTGCAGAATCAATGAGTTTAACGGTCTCATCGGAAAACTCACTGTGCCCGACATCGTTAAGCGTTTCCATCTGGTAAATGGCGAGCGCTGGTAGGAGTGAGGTTTCCACATAATTTGGTTCTTTGTAGTCGGCTAGATGTTTCTCCTCTCCAGGCGTGAGAGGGAAGCCTTGTTCAAATTTTTCCGCCAGTGAAGTATTGAGGTGGTCGCTTAACACAAGCACCTGTAGATGAGTTATCTGCTCTTGGAGCATGGTCTTGAAAGCTTCATTGCTTTCGATTTTTATCTGGGGGATCTCCTTGATATCACTGGATTTTTCAAACGCAATCGAATTTTCCGTAACCGCTTTGCTCGTGTGGGCAAGTGTGAGCGTAGTTCCCATGACGGCCCCGTGGGATTCCACGCTGTGAGGTGTAGCTATGGGGAAGTGATTAAGACTACCTTGCGCGTACAAGGTTTTGTCTGTGACTTTCATTTCTGCTTCTGAAATGAATTTTGCCTCACGGGTTCCAGTGCCTGTTTGGGATTTTGACGCGCCAAGCTCATATTTTGAATAACTGTCTCTTTGTGAGGTTGAATCTGTTTTCGGGCCTTCTTGGTAGTTGACGTTGAGGTACCCTCCCGCCAATACGCTTGATCCTAAGGTCCAACGATGATAGTGAGGGCTATCCTCTCCTCCGAGACCGCTACCTCTGACACTAAAGTTGTGAAGGCGAAGATTCCAGCCCTGCTCCGGGTTAGACATCAAATAAAATTTGTTGAAAAAAGGAGCCTTGGCTGATTTGTTCTTGCAATTTTCAAATAACGTATCGTCGGTCTTGATGTGTTCCAGTATGGAAATAAGATCCTGTTTGGAAATGGGTTCAATATTCGCGGTAACACCAGGGCGTTGTTGGAAGCCAAGCTCCGTCTTCGGATTGAAATCTTGATATCGCTCACTGATCATTGCGTGCATATTTTGATAGATTTTTTCGTTTTGTTTAGCTCTTGGTTCGGCTTCATTAACGGTGCGGGCGGCAGCGTTGTCAGTTGTAAAAGTATGTGCCCGCGGCTGAGAAGTAATAGTTGATATAGTCATGATCAGATCTGTTCGGGATAGGGGCAATAGGATCTGTGTGGCAATCTTGAAACTCGGTGACGCAGCGTGTGAACGGCCTAGGAATGTCTACTCACAACCCGCAAAGTCGTGCGACACCCCGGCTGTTCGTCGGCTGTTTTCGCCTTGCCTTACCTTCGTTTCAGACTTTTCACACAGGGCGTAAGATGCATCCAAGTCGAACGCCCCGCTTTCACAAAAAGCTCATGGCGGTGCTTTTTCAGCCGCGATTGCAAGCCCACTTTCAGTGGGATGATGTCAGCATTCCGACAAACCAGCGTTGCCGTCCTCGCAGACACTGCAAATGGTTGCTGGCTGACAAAGGTGGGGCGCCTGGTCATTGCGCCGGTACAGCGACCGATACCGCATGCAGCCTGTCATCCCACTGCGCTCCATGAAGCGCAAACCCAAGCCCGGTTTACAGAGATGCTTGGATCGCTCCATGGTCTCGCCGGCTTGGTGCATCCGATGTTTGCAATGAGATGTTCGGCATCGGCCGCGCTGGTGGCCTCAGGTGAGCCCGCTCTTTCAGAGCCCAGAGCAAGTTTGCCAGGCTATCTGAGGAAGTTCAGATCCAGTGGATAGTCCAGAATGATCCGGGTCTGGTCCAGGTCATTGGCGATTGCCCCGTAATCGCCGCCCGTGCGCATCGACGCATGCAGCAGCCGCACGGACAGGTTTTTCGCAGGCCCCGACTGCA
>Ga0213824_1000452_pt1 | contig 31777 bp, 29 predicted proteins | sample MC6MC0906MG_FD_179892 | JGI IMG/M metagenome (GOLD analysis project Ga0213824, IMG submission 179892) | Enriched soil aggregate microbial communities from Iowa State University, Ames, United States - MC6-MC0906-MG | ecosystem: Environmental > Terrestrial > Soil > Unclassified | place: USA: Iowa...
ACGAACTGCAGGCACGCTATCTGCCGGGTATCGTCAGTGGCACAGCCCTGCCGACCATGTGCCTGACCGAGCCTCAGGCCGGCAGTGACCTCGGCTTGCTGCGCTGTCGCGCCGAACCCTTGGGCGACGGCCGCTACGCCGTCACCGGCAACAAGTTGTTCATCTCGGGCGGCGACCACGACCTGACACACGACATCGTGCATCTGGTGCTAGCGCGGCTAGCGGATGCACCGGCGGGCAGCCGTGGTTTGTCGCTGCTGCTGGTGCCGAAATGGCTGGACGATGGCCAGCGCAATGCCGTGCACTGCGGTGGCCTTGAGCACAAGCTGGGCATTCGCGGCAGCGCCACCTGCGCGCTTCGCTTCGAGGGGGCCAGCGGTTGGTTGGTAGCGCAGCCGCACGGTGGCCTGGCCGCGATGTTCGTGATGATGAACTCGGCCAGGCTGCATGTTGGCCTGCAGGGGCTGGCGCATGCGCAGGCGGCTTGGCAATACGCCAGGGAGTATGCCCTGGAGCGCCGGCAGATGAGTGCACCGGGGCAGCCCAAGGGCGCTGCCGACCCCATTCACCTGCACCCTGCCATGCGCCGCATCTTGCTGGAGCTGCGGGTGCGCACCGAGGGCATGCGTGCCCTGGGCTACTGGGCAGCGCACTGGCTGGATATTGCCGATGCATCAGCTGACCTCGCACAACGGGCCAAGGCATCGAAACTGGCAGCGCTGTTGACGCCCATCATCAAGGCGGTATTCACCGACCAGGGTTTCAACCTGGCCAGCAAGGCGCTGCAGGTGTTCGGTGGGTATGGCTACACCCGCGAGTTCGCCATCGAGCAAACGCTGCGCGACAGCCGCATTACGATGATCTACGAAGGCACCAACGAAGTGCAGGCCAACGATTTGCTGCGGCGCAAGGTGCTGGGCGATGGGGGCGAAGGCTTTGCGCTGCTGCTGGTCGAGCTGCGCAAGGAAACCGGCGCGGGCGCGGCCGGCGATGCGTTGTGCAGGGTTTGCGACACGCTGGAAGTGGTACTTGCCAAGGTGCAGGTCAGCGCAGCAGAAGACCCAGAGTACCCGTACCGCGCTGCGGGCGACTTCCTGCAACTGTGCGGCACAGCCTTGCAGGCTTATGCCTGGGCCCGCACGTGCCGCTGCATCCAGGCGCTGGCGGTAAACGCGCCGCAGCGCCTGGAAAAGCAGGAAAGTGCCCGTTACTTCTTCGACTACCTGATGCCCGATTTCGACCGGCAGGTGGCGGCCATCGAAGCGGCCGCAGCACCTTTGCCGTTTATTCACGAACCGTTCTGAACCCCACGTGCGAGGTGGCCATGAACACCGGCTGCGGCTGCCGCGCCGAGGGCCGGTAGCGCATGCAGCGGTCTGCCGAGCACAGGTGCGAACCGCCCTTGATCACGGCCACTTTCACCCCAGGTTCGGCGGGGTCAAAGCTTTCGTCCAAGGCGGGGCCTGGCGGGTCGAGGGCGGCGTTACGCTGCGGGTCGTGGCCAGGGCGATAGCCCGTTCGGGTCAGTTCCCACACATTTCCCCCGGCATCGAACAGGCCAAACCGGTTGGCCGGGAAGCAGCCCACCGGTGAGGTGCCGGTGAAGCCGTCGGCTGCCGCGTTGTGATAAGGAAACTGGCCCTGCCAGGTATTGGCCATGATCCGGCCTTTAGACAGTTCCGTTTTGCCCCAGCTGAAGTCGGCATCCTGCAAGCCACCGCGCATGGCGTATTCCAGCTGGGCCTCGGTGGGCAGCGTGCGCCCGGCCCAGTGTGCATACGCCTGGGCATCCTCAAGCGCCACCTGCACCACCGGGTGGTTTTCCAGCCCCGCCACGCTGCTGCCAGGGCCTTGCGGGTGCCGCCAACTGGCCCCAGGCACGAACTGCCAGCCTGGGTTGAGTACATCCGGCCCTTGCTGGAACACCATCGCCCCAGGCACGCGCAGGTGCTCGGGGAGGGTAGGGTCGTCCTTGACGCTGATGCCCCGTTCGGCATGGGTGAGGTAACCGGTAGCGGCTACGAAGCGTGCAAACTGGGCGTTGGTGACCGGATGCACATCGATCCGGAAGCCCGACACGCTCGCGGCCTGTGGCGGGCCTTCTTCGTCGTAGAAGCGGTCCGTGCCAAAGCTGAACGTGCCGCCTGGCAAGCGCACCATGCCGTCGCGCCAGGCGCCCTGGCGCGCTGCGGGCAGGCCACTGTAGCCGTTGCACAGCAGTACCGGCGCCGGGGCTTCTGGCCAGGCGCTGTAGCCCACGGCGAGCAGGCCGGCGGCGACCAGTGCGCAGCCGGCTACTCGGGCAATCATGGCTTGCTGGCCACGGCCGGGCTGGCCAGTTTGGCAGGGCTTGCGGGGCGGCCATCGGCGTCGATAGCGATATTGCTGCGCTGCGCATACGCCTTCCAGTCGCGCAGCATGCTGGCGACCTGCTCGGGGTGATCGGCAGCGATGTCGTGGTGCTCACCGGGGTCTGTGCCCAGGTTGTACAGGTGCCAGGCCGGCTTGCCAGCGGTGGCATCCCACAGCAGCTTCATCGGCCCTTTGCGCAAGGAGGCGCTGCCGTTGATTTCCCAGCCCAGGGCTTCGTCCTCGGCGTGAATGCGCGTGTCCTGGCCCTGCAGGTAGCCCAGGGCCGAGGTGCCTTGCGGCGGCACGATATCGCGTTCCCGGTACTTGATGCCGGGCATGGGGGCGCCAGCCAGTTGCAGCAGGGTTGGCATGATGTCCCTGACACTGGCCAGTTCCGCGCTGCGCCCGGGCTTGATGGTTGCCGGGTAGTAGACAAAGGCTGGCACGCGGATGCCGCCCTGGTAGGTCGTCATTTTGTAGCGGCGGCTGGGCAGGGCGCTGACCTGGGCCCAGGCCGAGCCGATCATCAGGAACGAGTCACGTTTGCCGTAGTTGTCCAGGTTGTTGTCGAAATGCTGCTTGATCCAGTTCGGGTCGACGCGGGTAGCGTTTTCCGGCCCGTTGTCGGACATGAACAGGATCAGCGTGTTATCCAGCTCGCCGGCCTTGCGCAGGTGATCTACCAGCCGGCCGACTTCGGCATCCAGGGCAGCGACCATGGCCGCGTACACCTCCATGGTGCGCGCTGACTGGCGTTGCTGCTCAACGGTCAGTGATGCCCAGCTCGGCACGCCTTCCAGTTGCGCTTGCAGCGGGAAGTCCGCCGGCACCAGGCCGGCCTTGCGCTGGCGCGCCAGGCGTTCGTGGGCAATGGCCTCGTAGCCCTGATCGTAGCGGCCGCGGTACTGCGTCAGGTAGTTGTCCGGTGCCTGCAAGGGCCAGTGGGGCGCGGTGTAGGCAGCGAAGGCGAAGAAGGGTTTTTGACTGGCCTTGCCTTCGTCGATGGCGGAAATCAGGCGGTCAGTGAACCAGGTGCTGGAGTAGAAGTCGTCGGGCAGTTCGATGGGTTTGCCGTTGTGCTGGAACGTTGCGCTGTAGTTCGACTGCAAGTCCATGTTGGCTTGCTTGAAGTGCGCAGCGCCCCCTTCTAGCAGCACGTAGGCCTGGTCGAAACCACGGTTTTGTGGCTGCTGCGCGGGCTGCATGCCCAGGTGCCATTTGCCGGCTATGTAGGTGCGGTAACCGGCATCGTGCAGCAGTTCGGCCAGGGTGGCGACATTGGCGCCGAGCACGCCTTCGTAGCCCGCGCGCACCTCGGCGCCTGCCGGCAGGCGTTTGCGTGCTTCGGCCATCATGCCCAGCCCGGCAATGTGCGGGTCGTTGCCCGACATCAGCATGGCGCGGGTGGGGGAGCAGCTGGGCGCGGCATGAAAGTCCAGCATCAGGCGGCCGTCGGCCAGCAGCTTGTCCAGGTGCGGGGTCTGGATCTCGCTGCCCAGCGCGGACAGGTCGGAAAAGCCGAGGTCATCGGCAACGACAAGCAGAATGTTTGGTTGCTTAACGGTTGGCGCAGCCAGGGTCTGGCTGGCGCCAAGCATGAGCAGGCCGAGGGCGGCAAGGGGTTTGAGGCAGTTCATGTAGGTGCTCTTGTTGTTTTAATGAGTGATCAGGCGCGTATGACCGCGCAGCAGACATCGCACAGGGCAAATACTAGCCCCCAATGGCGCCTTGTCGCAGCCCCTGCGTGCATTAGCGTTCGATCAGCGAACGCAGAATGGCACCGGCCTCTTGCGGGCAGTCGATTGGCTATTGACGGCAAGATGATTAACAAAAATAATCGTTAACAGAGTTATCCAATTTTATAAAAACAAGTAAAGGGAAATTCTGATGACGAGGCCGTTGAACCGGGCGTTGGTGCCCGTTGTGCTGCTTTCGCTGTGCCAGTGCGTGCAAGCGGCCAGCCCGCTTGAAGACAGCCGGCCCGGCCGGCCCGGCGCCCCGCGCTGGGTCGAGGACTACCGTTTTCTGGATGACCCCGCCAAGGCCAGCGACCCGATCGATGGGCTGCGCTACCATCGTTTGTCCGAGTCGGCCTGGCTGCAACTGGGGGCCGAAGCGCGTTACCGCGCCGATGTACTGAACAAGCCGTTCTTCGGCTTGCGTGGCCTGAACGACGATTCCTACCTGTTGCAACGGCTTCAAGCCCATGCCGACCTGCACCTGTTCGATGATGCCCTGCGTACCTTCGTACAGGTGGAGAACACCCGTGCGTTCGGCAAAGACCTGTACTCACCCAATGACGAAGGCCGAAATGAAATCCGCCAGGCATTCATCGACTTCAACCACGACTTCGCCGCAGGGCGCTACACCACGCGGGTGGGGCGCCAGGAAATGGCCTTTGGTGACCAGGTGTTCGTCACTTACCGGGACGTGCCCAACCTGCGCCTGAGCTTCGATGGCGTGCGTGCCAGCCTAAACCTCAAGGATGGGCGCAAGCTCGACGCCTTCGCTGTCAGGCCGTTGAAAACAGGCGAAGACAGTTGGGACGACGGCAGCAACAATGCGGTGAAGTTCTACGGCCTGTACGGCACCTTGCCGCTCACGGCCGTGTGGAACATGGACCTGTTTGCGTTCGGCCTCGAAACCGACGATCGCAGCCTGGCTGGCGAGACGGGGGATGAGCAACGCTACACCTACGGCACCCGCCTGTTCGGCCGCTATCAGGCCCTGGACTGGAGCTGGAACCTGGCCGGGCAGGGTGGCCACCTGGGCGGCGCCTCGATCCGTGCCTGGGCGGTGTCGAGCGACAGTGGCTACACCTTCGACCACCCCTGGCAGCCGCGCCTGGGCATGCGTGCCGACGCCGCCAGCGGTGATAGCGACCCGGGCGACGGCAAGGTCGGCACCTTCGACCCGCTGTTCCCGCGGAACGGCGTTTACGGTGAGGCCAGCCTGACCACCTTGAGCAACGTGATCGTGGTAGGGCCCACGTTCGGCTTCTCGCCCTGGCGCACGGTGCGCTTCGAACAAGGCGTGCTCGAGGTGTGGAAGCAGCGCGAAGAAGATGGCGTGTACATGCCCGGCATGAGCCTGCTGGCCAACACCCGTGGCACCGGCCGGCATGTGGGCACCATCTACCGCGCCAACACCCGATGGCTGGCGACACACAACCTCACACTGGATCTCGACATGAAGTACTACGACGTAGGTGCCGCCATCAAGGAAGCCGGCGGCGAAGACTCGTCGTTCGTTTCCTTGCGTGCCACGTTCAGGCTTTGACTTCCCGACCCATAACAACGTAAGGGGCCACACATGAGTGATTCACCCTCATCTTCAAGCAAGCCGGTGCTTACCATCGGCCTGTGTTTTCTGGTGGCGCTGCTGGAGGGGCTGGACCTTCAGGCCACCGGGGTTGCTGCGCCGCACATGGCCAAGGCTTTCACGCTGACGCCGGCCATGCTTGGCTGGGTATTCAGTGCCGGGCTGCTGGGGCTGCTGCCGGGGGCGTTCATTGGCGGCTGGCTGGCCGACCGGCTGGGCCGCAAGGCCATCCTGATCGTGGCGGTGCTGTTGTTCGGCGGCTTCTCGCTGGGTACCGCCCACGCGGATACGTACACCTCGTTGCTGATCGCGCGCCTGATGACCGGGTTGGGGTTGGGCGCCGCCTTGCCGATTCTGATTGCCCTGGCCAGTGAGGCCGCGCCGCAGCGCCTGCGCAGCACGGCGGTGAGCGTGACCTACTGCGGCGTGCCCTTGGGCGGGGCGATCGCGTCGGTCATCGGCATGGCCGGCCTGGGCGAGGACTGGAGGGCGGTGTTCTACGTGGGCGGTATCGCCCCGATTGCGATTGCCTTTGTGCTGATGGTGTGGCTCAAGGAGTCCCAGGCGTTCCGTGCCCAGCCTGCTGTCAGCACCGGCGGCAACGGCATGCTGGCCCAGTTGTTCGGGCCGGGGCAGGTAAGCCGCACCTTGTTGCTGTGGGTGGCGTGCTTCTTCACGCTCACCGTGCTGTACATGCTGCTCAACTGGTTGCCGTCGCTGCTGATCGGGCAGGGCTACAGCCGGCCTCAGGCAGGTGCGGTGCAGATATTGTTCAACCTGGGGGGCGCGGCAGGCTCGTTCCTCACCGGGCGAATGATGGACCGGGGCTTCGCTGGGCGGGCCGTGTTCATCGCTTATGCTGGCATGTTGGCGTCGTTGGCGGGCCTTGGGCTTTCGACCAGTTTCGGCCTGATGTTGCTGGCAGGATTTACCGCGGGCTATTGTGCCATTGGTGGGCAACTGGTGCTGTATGCGCTTGCGCCAACGTTGTATGCGACCCAGGTGCGCGCCACCGGTGTGGGTGCTTCGGTGGCGGTAGGTCGCCTGGGGTCGATGGCGGGGCCGTTGGCAGCAGGGCAGATCCTGGCGGCGGGGGCAGGCGTAGGTGGCCTGCTGCTGGCCGCGTCACCTGGCCTGGTGGTGGCGGCATTGGCGGCGCGTGCGTTGCTGGGGCAGCGCAGCCGCCCGACCGCCAATGCCCCGGTTGAGGAAGTTGCTCGCTAGACAGGTTGGATGGCACCGGCAGCGCCGGTGCCTTCCAGTTCCTGCACCGGCGTGGCGAGCGGGGAGAGCGTGGTTGAAAGCCCCCTGTTCGCCACCCCGAACGGCACGTGCACCATCGGCAAATCACCCGCCGGCGACTGCAGGTGGCTGCGCTGGTCGTCAAAGAATACATGCGGCTTCAGGATCGACAGCACCCTGGGTTTCTCCATCCCGCCGAGAAAGAAGCACTCGTCCGGCGACACCCCCCAATCCTTCAACGTCGTCACCACCCGCTCATGCGAAGGCGCGTTGCGCGCCGTGACAATGGCAATCCGCAAGATCCGCTTGTAGGCCGGGTCCTCGGCCAGCTTGCGGTCCTCCAGCATGCGTATCAGCGAAAGCTTGCGGTACAGGTCCGCCAGTGGCCCTGGTGAATGCGGAATGCCTTGGTGCACGCGCTCGTGCTCCTGAAAGTCGTCCAGGTTGTCGTTGCGCTTGTACACGCTTTCCGCCTCGTCGTCGGCAATCACGCCATCGAAGTCGAAGGCCACCCGCAATTCAGTGTCGATCTCGTCATCGTAGATGCGCGTCGGCAGCACCCTGCCGGCGGGGTAGTTGGCATCGATGGCTTTCTGTACGTCTTCCTCATTGGCACTGAGAAACAGCGAGGCATTGAATGCCGGGATGTACTCGTAGGGCGAGCGGCCGGACATGAACGCCGCGCGGGTGATGTCCAACTGGTAATGGTTTATCGAACGAAACACCCGCAGGCCGGTTTCCGGGGAGTTGCGTGAAAGCAGCACCACTTCTACCGGCAGTTGCTCGGGAAAGGCCTGGTTGATACTCAGGAAGCGGCGAATGAACGGGAACGCCACACCTTTGGGGAATGGCTCGTCCAGGTTCTGCTGTTGGTGCTGGCGGTACGCCTCGACACCTTGGGACTTGTAGATATCGTCCGAGACGGTGAGGTCGAACAGCGCACTCGAGGCAACGCCAATGACCAGTTTCTGTTCGATGGGGTAGGGCATTGAGCAACTCCTGAGCCTGTGCTGATGGCAAGTGTACGCCTGCGCGCTGACGAAAGCCCTCAGGCCTCTGGTACCACGGATACCTGATCAACCGCTCAATGCTCTCGTACGCCAGTGGATTCAGTGATGCCAATTTGATAGCTTTCCGCGCTTTACCGCTGTATCCGGGCAGGAATTGATGAATCAGCTAGACGAACCCAAGCAACAGCTCGATGAACTGCTGGCGCTGGCCCAGGGCCATGCCTTCTGCAGGCAAGAGGTGGAGCGCCTTGAAAGTGTGCAGGGCCAGCTTGCAATCGAACTGGCCGCGCTGCAGGCCAGCGGCGAGGTGCAGAACCGGAAACTGGTGGCAAGTACCCTCGCCCGCGTGCAGAAGGAAGGGGCGATCCGCAAGAGCCTTGAGCAGCATCAGGAGCAGCTGGCTGCGAGCAACCTGGCCCGGGAAGCGTTGTCCACCACTGTGACTACGGCGTTGAAGAGGCTTGCCCTGGCAACCAGTACCCAGGCGCAGCGCGTTGACAGCATCGAGGCGCGTTTGGCCAGCCTGGCTGAGCGCCAGCGTGAATGCGAGCTGCAATTGCAGCAGTTGGCCGGGACCGGCTGGGCGGCGTATCTGGAGCGCAATGCCGTGCCGTTGGTGGCGCTGGCGGTGGCTGTGTTTGCGCTGGGGCTGAACCTGTTCGGTTGAACGTTACTTAAAGGCAAACCTGAGGCCTGCGCGATCCTTGTGGGAGCACTGTGGATGGCACCGGCTTCGCCGGTGTTCGCGGGCATGCCCGCTCCCACAGTGATCGCGCAAGCTCTGAAATTTAGAACAAGGCAGTTGCTCCCGCAGGGCTCAGCGTCGAGCCGCCAGGGCCTCGGGGTTGGCAACGTTCTTTGGCTTTCCTTCGAAAAACGCCAGCACATTGTCGAAGGCATCGCCAAAGTACAGCTCGTAGCCGTTCTTCTCCACATACCCCAGGTGCGGTGTACTGAGTACACGTGGGTGGCGCAGCAGCGGATGGGCGGGGTCGAGCACCGGCTCCTCCTCGAAAACATCCACGGCCGCGTAACCCGGCCGTCCGGCATCCAGTGCCTGCAGCAATGCCCCCGGGGCGATCAATTCGGCGCGGCTGACGTTCACCAGCAAGGCATCGGGCTTCATGCGCGACAGGTCGTCGAAGGTCACCCCGTGGCGTGTCTGTTCGGACAGGCGCAGGTTCAGGCTGACAATATCCGCTTCGGCAAAAAATGCCCCACGCGAAGCGGCTGCGCGGTGGCCATCGGCTTCGGCTGCGGCGCGGCTGCTGTCGCTGCCCCACACCAGCACGGGCATGTCGAACGCCTGCGCATAACGCGCCAGGCGCTGGCCGATCTTGCCGTAGCCCCAGATGCCCAGCAGCTGGCCGGCCAGCGCCTGGCCCAGGTTGACCTGCCAATGGCCTTGGCGCAAGGCGTCGATGGCGGGCACCAGTTGCCGGCGGGCATTGAGGATCAGCGCCCAGGCAAGTTCTGCAGGCGCCACCGGCGAGCCGCGCCCTTCGGTTACGGTAATACCGCGCGCCGTGCAGGCTGCCAGGTCCAGGTGGCTGGACACCTTGCCGGTCTGGCTGATCAGCTTGAGGTTGGGCAGGCGGTCGAGCAGGGCGGCGTCGATGCGGGTACGTTCGCGGGTGAGTACCAGTGCGTCGGCATCGGCAAAGCGTGCTGCAAGTTGCTCCAGCGTGGCTGGCTGACGCTCATGAAGCACGCTAACAGCGTGCCCGCTCAGCTTGGCAAAGCAGTCGAGCGTGCGGATCACATCCTGGTAGTCGTCGGGTATGACAATGCGCATGGTGGTCTGGCCCTGGCGGTACGGTGAAGCGTCGAAGATACCCCAACTGCAGGTATCAACGTCAGATCAGGATGTAGTCGCTGCGCACCACCACCGGCTCATGCGCCCCTTCGACCAGGTGCACGAACTGCCCGCCCACCTGGTCGATTGCCAGGCAGTCGTCGACATCGAGCAAGGCGTCGGTGTGCGGCTTCATCCAGTGTGCCTGCATGCGCTGCTTGCCCAGGGCCTTGGCTTCGGTCTTGTTGTGGGCGGCAACCAGCAGGTAGCGGTGCGCCTCGCCGAACACATCGCGTTCGTAACCGCCGAGGTTGATGAAGTACAGGTGCAGTGCGCCGCGGGCGGGGGCGTCCGGGCGCAGTTCGATCCGTTGGCCGTCCACGCCGTGCACTTCCAGCCACGAATCGATGTGCAAGCCTTTCGCGCTACCGAACCAGGCCTGGCGCAGCTGCGGGTAAGCCTGTTCGAAAGTGTCGGCCTGGGCGAATACCACGTCGTGGACTTCGATCTTGGCGCCGGGGTGGCGGCCTCCGAGCATGACGACGTAAAGCATGGGCGGTCCTTTGCGTGGCAGTGAGTGAAAGTGCGCATTGTACCCAGCCACAGCCAGTTCCATGAAGCGATGCCTTAGCTTTGTGGGAGCGGGCATGCCCGCGAAGCAGGCCGCGCGGTGGATGGCACGGGCTTCGCCCGTGTTCGCGGGCACGCCCGCTCCCACAGGGACCGAGCCTGCCATCAAGCCGGTTTCTCGCGCCGCTGGGCCAAGCCTGCTGCGCACTTGAGCACAAACCCGAGCACCACCGCCGCCCCCGCACTGGCAAAGATCATCTCCCGCCCGGCACTCTGCTGCTGCAACGCCACGAACGCCGGCGCGACTGCCGCGGCGCCCAGCTGCAGCGCGCTGACCCAGGGCGTCAAGGTGCCACGTGGGTCATTGGTGGCAATCGCTCCCATGTAGTAGGTCAGCGCCAACACCCAGCCGAAGTTCATCAGGAACAGCGCCATGCATAGCTGGTCGGCGTCATGCGTGTAGCGCGCGAGCATGCCGATTGACACCAGGACCACCAGCGAACCCAGGCCGATCATCGGCCCACGGCTCACCCGTGCGCCCAGCAGGCTGGGCAGGGCACCACCAGGCAAACCACCCAGTATCCCCAGCCCGAAGGCCCAGCCCACATCCACCGCGTCGATGCCACGTTCGCGCGCCAACTGGTCGACAAACCCCCACAGCGAGTAAATGGCCAGTTGCAGGCACAGCATCCCGAGCAAGGCGTAGCGCCCGATCAGCGCCGAGCCGCCACCTGCCTGCGCCAGGCGCACCGGCGCTGCACGCAGCAGTTGTGCCGGAATGAACAGTGCAGCCACGCCAATCAGCACGAACCAGAAACCCAGCGATGCAATCGCCGCGCGGTTGCCGAACTGTTCTGCCAGTTGCGGCATGCAAGTGGCGTACAGGGCAAAAACTGCGGTTTGAATCAGCAGCGACAAGCCGTACGACCGATCTTGGCCCGGCAACCGGCCAAGCCCGCTGATCGACCCGGCATACAGCACACCGGCAGCAATGCCACAGGCAAAACGGCACAGAATGAGCGTCGTCAAAGTGTCCAGTGCGGCGCTGAGCACGTTCAACAACAGCGCAGCGATGGCAGCTGCCAGGTAAAGCCCGCGACCACTCAGGCGGCGCCCCAGCACCGGTAGTATCAGAGAACCGAGCAATGTCCCGCTCATTTCACTGGACAGTACCCAGCCTTGCTGGCTCAGGTCCAGCTGCAGCCGTTCGGCCAACAGGCCAATGAAGATAGGTTGTACGCCGATGATGATCAGCGCCGTGGCGGCGATGTAGATCAGGGCGGCACGCAGAAGCAGGGTGTTGTTATTGTTATGCATGGTCGGGTCCGGGGTCAGGCGCGCGGCAGGGTACCTGCGTCATGGGTGATGCGGCCGTTCATGACGGTCAGCGCCACTTCGGTATTGCCGATCTGGTAGCGGTCAAGTTCGAACAGGTCCTGCTCCAGAACGATGATGTCGGCGCGCTTGCCGACGGTGATCGAACCGATTTCCTGTTCCAGGCCCAGCTGGTAGGCACCGTTGAGGGTGTAGGCGGCGATCAGCTGCGGGATGCTCAGGCGCTCGTCGGCATCGGGCATCACCGGGGCATCGGGTTCGCCGCTGAGCTGGCGGGTGTGGCCCGATTCGATGTGCTCCACCGGTTTGTGCTGGCATCGGCATTGGCACACCAGGCCGTCCATGCCGATGGACACGGTCACGCCCTGGTCGATGAAGCTGCGGAACTTGTACATCGAGGCCCAGCGGGGGTAACCGTATGTCTGCTGGATGGCCTCGGCGTAGGCGTCTACCACGCCCCACTGCAACTGGGTGTTGGCCATGACGCCGATGCGGCGAAAGCGCGGGATGTCGTCCGGGTGGGTGAGGAAGGCGTGGGTGATGACGTGGCGGCGGTCGCGGGGCGGGTTGCTGGCGAACGTGCGCTCGAACACGTCCAGCGCCATGCGCACGGCGCCATCGCCCACGGCATGCACCATCACGTCGATGCCAAGGGCATCGGCCTGGCGCACATGGCCTTCGAATACTTCCTCGGGCATGGTCGTCGAACCGCAGCTGTGTGGTTTGTCGCAATAGGGTTCAAGCAGGAACGCGGTGTGGTTCAGCTCGGTGCCGTCCAGCATCAGCTTGAGGGTTTGCGCCTTGACCAGTGGCGAGTCATAGCGTGCGCGCAGGGCTTGCAGCTGGGTGACCGGGTCGTCCTCGGTGCCCATGTTGATGTAGCTGCCGACCACGCGCAGTTTCAGGCGGTCTTCGCGCTCCAGTTGCTGCAGGGTTTCGTACAGCAGCGACTGGTCGCCGGCGGGGTCGAGGAACCCTGCATCGAATACCGTGGTAATGCCGGCTGCCACCAGTTTTTCTTGCCAGAAGGGAATCGAGCGCAGGTACAAGTCGATGCCTGTGGGCAGGTAGCCCGCTTCGCTCAGGCGTTGCATCAGCAGCGAATAGGCGGCGCAGTCAATGATCACGCCAGTGGGCTCGCCGGTGAGCGGGTCTTTTTCGAACCAGCTGGCGCCTTCTTCCACCGCTGGGGTGTCGCGATCGATGCCGGCGGCGTTCAGCGCGAAGCTGTTGACCCACATGGTGTGATAGTCGGTAGACAGCAGGCACACCGGCTTGTCCGGGCAGATGGCATCGAGGACTTCGCGGCGCAGGATGTGCTCAGGCATCAGCGGCTGGATCCAGCCCATGCCAGTGATGGCTTTTTCCGTGGGGTTGGCCTCGACATACGCCTTGAGCAAGGCCAGCACCTGCTGCGGGTCTGTGTGGTTGACCAGCGCCTGGAAGGCGAAAGCGGTTGAAGAGAAGTGCCAGTGCGACTCGACGAAGCCCGGCAGCACCAGTTTACCGCCGGCATCCAGCAGCCGGGTGGCAGGGCCGGCGTGCGCCATGACGCTGGCGTGGTCGCCCACGCAGACGATGCGCTCGCCGCAGATGGCTACCGCTTGGGCCCAGGGCTTGTGCGGGTCGACGGTGTAGACACGGGCGTTGTGGATGATGAGGTCTGCGGCGATGGACATGGCAACTTCCTGGGTCAGAATGTCGCATTAGTTTTGAGTTGCTTAAAACCTTTAGTCAATAAAATATTTCTACGGGTTAGCTTTGCGGTATGCTGGGTGCCGACTTGTACGGTTTGGAAAAGGTGTGAATGTGAGCGGATTGCGTGAGCAGCAGAAGGCGATGCGCCGTGAAACCATCAGCCGCACGGCGCTGGGCCTGTTCGAGGCGCAGGGTTACCAGACCACCACCATGGAGCAGATTGCCCGCCTGGCGGCGGTGTCGGTGCCTACGGTGTTTGCCTACTTCGGCAGCAAACAGGAAATCCTGCTGGAGAAGCTGCGCGAGGCCGACCACCGGGCGGTGGCAGAAGCCCGGCGGCGCCTGCCGGAGTTCGCCGATGCGCTGGAGGCGTTGTGCTGCTACGAGGCGCACCTGACGGATTACGCATTCGAGGTGCTGCCTGCGCCGCTCTGGCGCGAAATTCTGCCGCCGCTACTACCGTTGCTGGGCAGTGGCCAGCAGGACGTACCGCAGGCCTACAAGCGGGTCAACGATGCACTGGTCAACGAGTTGAGGTGCCTGCTGCAGGACCTGTGCGACAGCGGCAGGCTGCGCGCGGGGCTGGACGTGGGCTATGCGGCGTTTCTGATCAACGACTACGGGCACTTGCAGTTGCTGCGCCTGTGCAGCCGCGAGCCGCTGGACATGGCAGCACACAGGGAGGATGTGCGGCGGTTCATGGGCTTTATCCTGGCCGGGATGCAAGGGCCTATATTGGCCCCACTGCAGGAGCGGCCTTGTGCCGCGAAAGGGCTGCAAAGCAGTCCCGGCAATGGTTGATGCAACGCTAAAACCCGGGGGCCGCTTTGCGGCCCTTTCGCGGCACAAGGCCGCTCCTACAGGGGGGTGCGTAAGCCGCCTGACAGGTGCTCTACCAGAAAATCCACGAACACCCGCACCCGCGCCGGCATCGCCTGGCCACCGACGAACACCGCATGGATCGGCTCGCGGTCGTCAGGGTTGTACGCCTCCAGCAATGGCACCAGCCGCCCGCTGGCCAGGTCGTCCACCACCGTGAAGGTACCGATGCGTGCCACGCCGGCACCGATCCTGGCCAGTTGCGCCAAGGCTTCGCCGCTGCTGCATTCGATGTTTCCCGTCACCTTCAACGAGAACACCTGCCCGTCGCGGCGAAACGGCCAGTCGGGCGCGGCACGGCGGAAGTTGAAGCGCAGGCAGTTGTGCCGGGCCAGGTCTTCAGGCTCAAGCGGGGTGCCGCAGCGTTGCAGGTACTCGGGCGAGGCGACCACCACCTGGCCGGTTTCACCAATGGCGCGGGCGCTCAACGAACTGTCTGGCAGGTGCCCGAATCGCAACGCTACGTCGGCCTGGCCACCGAGAATGTCGGCCACTTCGTCACTCAGCGTAAGGTCAACCAGCACTTGCGGGTAGCGTGCGCTGAAGGCCGCCAGCAGCGGTACTACGGTCAACCGGGCGTGGCCCAGTGCAGCGCTCACTCGCAAGCGCCCGCGCGGCACGCCCTGGTCGGTAATGGCTTCTTCCACTTCGAGCATGTCGGCCAACACCCGACGTGCACCGCGCAGGTACGCCTCACCCTCAGGGGTGAGGGTAATCGCCCGGGTGGTGCGCAGCAGCAGGCGGGTGCCCAGGCGCTGTTCGGTGCGGGCGATGATGCGGCTGACCGCAGAAGGCGTCAGGTTCAGTGCCCGCGCAGCGGCCGACAGGCTGCCTTCCTGCGCCACCCTGGCAAATATCTCCATCTCCCCGGATCTTCCACTGAAGTCCATTTGTGCCTCGTGCGCAAAGGTGGTTAGCAAAAAAGCACTCTAGTGCGATTTTGCAACAGATCGTAGCATTTGCGGCATAGATAAGGAGCTTGCCATGCGTATCAATCCACCTCTTGTCGCACTCGCCATCGGTGCCTTTGGCATCGGTGTCACCGAGTTCGCCCCCATGGGCATGTTGCCCAGCATCGCCACTGACCTGGGCGTTTCCATCCCTGCCGCCGGGCTGTTGGTCAGCGCCTATGCCATTGGCGTGCTGATCGGCGCACCGCTGATGACCCTGGCCACGGTGAAGATCCCGCGGCGTTACTTGCTGATCGGGCTGATGGCCATTTTCACGCTGGGTAACCTGATGTCGGCCCTGGCCAGCGACTACGCCAGCCTGCTGGTGGCCCGCGTGGTCACCTCGCTCAACCATGGTGCCTTCTTCGGCATCGGCTCGATTGTCGCGGCCAGCGTGGTACCACCCGAGAAGCGCGCCGGGGCGGTGGCGGCAATGTTCATGGGTTTGACCCTGGCCACCATCGGCGGCGTGCCGCTGGCGACCTGGTTTGGTGAAATGCTGGGTTGGCGCACGGCATTCTGGGGTATTGCCGGGCTTGGCCTGGTGGCGATGACCACGCTCTGGTACGCGCTGCCCAATGTGCCGTCGCCCAAAGGCGACGGGGCCATGGCAGAAATCCGTGTGCTTGGCCGCGGCCCGGTACTGGCGGCGTTGCTGCTGACAGTGGTGGGTTCCAGTGCGATGTTCACGGTGTTCACCTACATTGCGCCGATCCTGCAGAGCGAAGCGGCAGCGTCCACCACGTTCGTGACAGCCATGCTGGTGTTGTTCGGCGTTGGCCTGACCTTGGGCAACGTGTGGGGCGGCAAGGCGGCAGACCGCTCGATCGACCGCACCCTGATCCTGTCGTTGGCGCTGTTGATTGCCGTACTGCTGGTGTTCCCGCTGGTGCTGGACTGGCCGCTGCCGACGGCCCTGGCGATCCTGCTCTGGGGCGCGGCCAGTTTTGCACTGGTGCCGCCACTGCAGATGCGGGTGATGGAGGCAGCCAAGGATGCGCCCAACCTGGCCTCGGCGGTGAACATTGGTGCATTCAACCTGGGCAATGCGATTGGCGCGGCGCTGGGTGGCGCAGTGATCAACGCAGGGTTGGGCTACCCGGCGATTTCCCTGGCGGGCGCAGCGATGGCGGCGCTGGGGTTGGTGATGGTGTTGCTGTTTGCCTGGCGTGGGCGGGTGGTGGCAGCGGCGGGGCAGGTTGTGGTGTAACACGCTGAGATCGCCGGGGGCGCTGTGCGCCCCTTTCGCGACACAAGGCCGCTCCCACAAGTACAGCGCACGCCTCAGGTGCTGCGCGGTCTTTGTGGGAGCGGCCTTGTGTCGCGATGGGCTGCAAAGCAGCCCCAGGATCTTGCAGGTGGCCCCCCTCAAAACACCTCAGAACTTGCCGCGCAAGGTCAGCATGTAGTTGCGCGGCGCGCCGTACCAGTTGCCGGTATCGCTGGCATCCACGGTCTGGTAGTAGGTCTTGTCGAACAGGTTGTTGCCATTGAGCGTGGCCGTCCAGTGCTCATCGATGCGGTACTCGACCAAGCCGTTCCACAGCGCATAACCGGCCTGGCGGAAGGCATACGGGTCTTGCTGGCTTAGCCCGCCGTCGGGCAGGCGGCGCTGGATGAAGCCACTCTTGTAGCTGTCGCTCTGGATGGTGGCACCCAGGCCGACCTTCCAGCGTTCGAACTCGCCGGGCAGTTGATAGGTGGTGAAGAACTTGAACAGGTGCTTGGGTGTTTGCGTGCTCATCGGCGTGCCGTTGTTGGCGGCATTGCCAGCAACACGTTGCCTGTTGATGTTGAAGGTGTAGCCGGCCATGGCCTGCCAGCCTGGTGCCAGCTCGCCGGAGATTTCGCTGTCGACACCCTTGCTGATCACTTCACCAGAGGCGCTGTAGAAGCCCTGGCCGGTGCTCACTGCTTCGTTCAGGCGCTTGGTGTAGTAAAGCGCGCTGGACAGGTTGAGGCGGCCATCGAGCAACTCGCCCTTGGTACCGAACTCGTAGGTTTCGCCCTCTATCGGGTCCAGCGGCTGGCTGCTGGGGGATTTGAAGGCGGTTTGTGGCTGGAAGATCTCGGCATAGCTGGTGTACAGCGACCACTGCCGGTTCAGGTCCAATACCAGCGCGCCAAACGGGGTGATGACGCCGCGGTTGCTTTCCTTGACCCGGGTGTCGGCATTGTTGAAGGCCGGCACCACGGTGCGGGTGTTGTCACGGTAGTCGGAATAGCGTGCGCCCAAGGTCAGGTGCAGTGGCTCGGCAAGCTGCGCCTTGAAGGTGGCATAGGCACCGGATTTGCGCTGGTTCCAGTCTGGGTTGTAGTAGTAGCTGGGGGGTGTGCGAGGCTTGGGCATGCCACCGGCGTCACCCGTGGTGATGTCGAAGGGCACGTTGATGTCGCTCACTTGCGACAGGTCGCTGTCGTCGGAGTAGCTGCGCATCACTTCTTCATAGTCGGCGCCGACCAGCAGTTGGTGGGTCAGGCCAAAGGCTTCGAAAGTGCCAGACAGGTTGGCATCGAACAGGTCCTGCTCGTTGTTGTAACCGCGGATGAAACGCTTGAAGGTGGTCTGGTTGGTGTTCGGGTCGACGGCGGCACTGACTTCGCCAATGTCCTGGGTCGAATCGAACTTGCTTTTGGTGTAGCTGGCCTTGAGCTTCCAGTTGTCGTCCAGCGCGTGCTCGACCTTGGCAAAGTACTCGGTGCGCTTGTAGTTGTTCGCCGACCAGTCGGCGGCCAGCGAGCGGCTGCGTGAGGTACCGATCTCGGTGCCGTCCTTGTAGCGCACCAGGCCGCGGTCCCAGTAACCGTCCATGTCCCGCCATTCATAGGTGCCGCCGAGGCTGACCAGGGTGGCCGGGCTCAGGTCTGCCTCCAGGGTGCCGAAAATCACGTGCTTCTCGCTGTCGGCATTGTCGTAGAAGTATTTTTTGTCCTCGAACGACATCGCCACGCGGCCGCGAAGTGCTCCGTCGAACCCAAGCGGGCCGGTCAGGTCGACTTCGGAGCGGTAATTGTCCCAGCTGCCCGCCGACTGGCTGATGCTCAGCTGGTTGAAGGGCAGGGCGCGTTTGCGCACCAGGTTGATGCTGCCGCCCGGGTCGCCGGTGCCGCCGAACAAACCGTCGGAGCCACGTAAAACCTCGACGTGGTCGTACGCGGTCATGTCGGGCAGGGTGTCGAAGGCTTCGTTGCGCAGCATCGGTGCGCCGCCGTCGGTCTGGATACTGCGGATGACGAAGCCACGCGAGTAGATCTGGTTTTTCGTGTCGTTGCCGCCGACCACGGTGATGCCGGTGGTCTGGTCCAGCACCTGGGTCAGGCTGGTGAGGTGCTGGTCATCCATGCGCTGGCGGGTCATAACACTCACCGACTGCGGGGTTTCGCGCAGGCTGCGAGGTGTCTTGCCGCCCGTGCTGATGGCGCCTGTGGTGTAGGACCCGGTGTTCTCGGTCTGCTCGCCGAGGGTGGCAGCGCCGGTCACGTTGGTCGGGTCCAGTGCCACAGCACCCAATGGCAGCGGTTCGCTGGCCGGGATCAGGCGGTAACCGCCGTCCTGCGGCATCGCTTGCAGGCCGCTGCCGACCAGTACCTGGTGCAGGGCTTGCTGGCTGCTGAAGCTGCCCCGTAGCCCGGCGCTGTACTTGCCGGCCAGGTCACCGGGGGTGAAGGCAATGTTCAGGCCGGTGCTGCGGCTGAGGGTGGTCAAGGCTGCATCCAGCGAGCCGGCTGGGATGGCCAGGTCGTAGCGGGTGGTGCTGCTGGCGCTGTCGGCGGCATGGGCCAAGGGCAGCGTAGCCAGGCCAAGGCTGGTGCAAAGCAGGGCTTGGCGGATGGCGAGGCGCAAGGGGACGGGTCGGGTCACGTGGGGTTCTCGTTGGCAATTTGAGTGTTCTGCTGTGTATGCCGGGCGAGATTGCAAACCCCTTCACCCGGCGAGCACTTTTTTTGCCGGGTTGTTTCAGGCGCTCAGGCGCACCCAGTAACGCGTCATTGCCTGTACGCGCAAGCCGTGGGTCTGGGCGATGAAGGCCAGGGTGGCGTCGGTGTCGGTGAGGTTGAAGTTGCCGCTGATGGTGCGCTGTGCAACCTGTGGGTCACAGCCCAGATAGCCGTTGCGATAACGGCCGAGCTCGTCGAGCAGTTCAGCCAGCGGCATCGCCCGTGCGGTCAGCAGGCCGTCGCGCCAGGCGGCGGCGTCTTCGGCGCTGCCTGGCAGGCGCAGCACGTCGTCGCGGGTCACTCGCCAGGTTTCTCCGGGTTGGGCAACGGCGCCCGTACCCGAACGTGGCTGTATGGTCACGGTGCCCTCGGCAACGCCCAGCCGGCAGGCGTCGGCGTACTGACGTATGTTGCAGCGGCTGCCTTGGGCGGTGAGCGTGGCAAAGGTAGTGGTCACCTGCAACGGGCGCTGGTGCAAGCTATCGCGGTCGACACCACTGACCAGATACAGCTCGCCGCGCAGCAGTTCGATGCGCCGGTGCCGGGTATCGAAATGCACGCGCACGGCGCTGTCGGTATTAAGCTCCAGCTGGCTGCCATCGGCCAGGGTCCAGCGCTGGTGTTCGCCCACACCGGTGCTGTAGTCGGCCATCAACCGCTGCCAGGGCGCGGTTTCGCGAGTACCCCAGGCGGTGCAGCCGGCTGCCGCGAACAGCGCCAGCAACTTCAGCGCCTGGCGCCGTTGCAAGCGGGCTTCAGGCAGTTTTTCCAGGGCCTGGCGGGCCAGCCCGCTCGGCACGCCGGCAAAGTGCCCACTCAGGCTCTGCATGCGCGCCCAGGCCAGGCGGTGGGTTTCGTCACCCGCCAGCCAGGCCTGGAAGGCCGCCCGGGTGGCAGGGTCGGGCCGGTTGTAGGTGAGACGGATCGACCATTCTATGGCCTGGTCCACGGTTGCGCTGGGTAGCGCTGGCAGTGTGCTGGCGCTCATGGCGTAGGCTCGAAGACCAGCTGATAGCAGTGGCGCAAGGCTTTGCTGAGGTCGCGCTCTACGGTGGACAGCGACACCCCCAACTGCTCGGCAATGCGCGGGCAGGGCAGGCCATCCAGTTGTGCCAGCAGGAAGATGGTGCGCGTGCGGGCGGGCAGCGCGTCAAGCAGGCGGTCAATGGCCACCAGTGCCTCGATGGCAAGGGCACTGGTCTCCGGTGACGGCGCTTCGGCCTCGGGCAACTGCGCCAGCGTCTCCAGCCAGGCCCGCTCTATGTCGCGATGGCGCCACAGGTCAATGACCAGCCCGCGGGCGATCGTGCGCAAATAGGCGCGTGGCTCCAGCAGCGCCTTTGCCTGGCGCCTTTGCAGCACGCGGACAAAGGTATCGTGGGCAAGGTCGGCAGCATCCGCTGCATTGTTCAGCCGATGGCGCAGCCAGCCTTGCAGCCAGCCGTGGTGCTCGACGTAAAGATGCTCGATGGGGTGTCTGCTGCCGGGCATGCCACTCTTCCGTGTTCGTGCACTAATGGTAATGACTCGCATTATTACCCAATGCCCGGCAGTGAAACCAGTGTTGCAGGTTTACGGCGTACCGTTACGGCCGTGCAGGTGATAGGCCGGGCGCTCGCTCAGGCGTTCGTAATAATCCCGCACCGCTGGCAGGTGCGGGTGCTCGAACGGCGTTTCGAACCAACGATTGACCGACAGGCCGATAGGGATGTCGGCCAGGGTGAACTGGTTGCCGGCCACATACGCACCGGTGCTGGCCAGTTGGCGGTCGAGGATGTGCATGTAGCGTGACCAGTCCGCGCAGCCGGCGGCAAGCGCTTGCGGGTCCTGGTGGGCGGGGGAGTGCCGGACCAGTGACATGAACGCGTAGCTCCACGAGCGGTTCAGGTCCGAGGCCTGCCAGTCGATCCACTGATCGATCCTGGCTCGCGCCTGGGCATCGTCGGGGTAGAACGCGGTGGCACCATAGCGGTTGGCCAGGTAGCGGATGATGCTGTTGGATTCCCACAAGGTGAAGTCGCCATCCTGGATCACCGGGATCATGGCGTTGGGGTTCAATGCCAGGAACTCTGGGCTGTCAGTGGCCTTGAAGCCAGAGCCCCAGTCTTCGCGCTCGAATGCAACCTCGAATTCGGCGCAGGCCCACAGGACTTTTCGTACATTGATGGAAGAAGCTCTGCCCAGTATCCGTAGCATGGTGTTCGTCCTGGTGTGGGGAGGTGAAGATCGTCCGACACTGCCAGGCGCCGGTCAAGGGGCTGATCGGTAGCAGAGAGCCCACTTCAGGGGATCTTGTAGTCCATTTCCGAAAGTGACCCTTGCCACCCTCCGGGTCATTGTGATGGGCGAGGCTGCGTCCTAGTCTGGGCATGCTCGTAACCCCGAGGAATGGACATGGATAACGACACCCCCAAAAGCAACAAGCTCAATGTTGTGCGTGCAGCGAGCCGGTTCGGCCACGCCGACGCCGAACTGGTGCAGATGAAACCGCAGCTGCCAATGAGGACCGCACTGACGGAGGCTTCGAACATCATGGGCTGCATCACTGAAATTACCCGCAAGGCCATCGACCGGCCAGGCGACCGCAAGGTGATGATGCAGGCCACGTATTACCTGGCAGGCATGGCCAAGGCACTGATCGATGGCCAGCTGCTGCAGATGCGTCAGGCGCGCGAAGGCGAGCGCGAACCCTAGTCAAGCTTGCCTGGGGGGCCCGAACTTGGCACCCTTGGGCGGTTTGTATCGTCTGTATCACCACAGAAGGAAGTTTGCATTGAGCTGGGACAAGGTGGGGAAACTCCTCGTAGCCGTGCTTGTTGGCCTGATGGTCCTTTTGGCCGCCTACGTGTTGCTCAGGGGCAACCCGCGTCTGGAGGCGTCACTGAGTTATGCCTACCTCACCTATCCCACCCAGTTCAGCGAGCGTATCAGCAAAGCCAGCGAGCAACTCAAGTATGAGCAGTTGCAGGGGCGCATCAACAGCATCGGCCAGGGCGAGCTAAGCCACGACCAGGTCGAGCGCTTGATCGAAATGGCCCAGGCACCCTATGCCCAGCTGTTCGCCAAGCCTTTCGAGGCCGGGCTGGTCGATCACCGTACTGGCTTGCTCATCGAACTACGCAACAGTGGTGACGCGCCGGTACGCGAGGTAAAGATCCGCCTGCCAGCCAAGGGCCTGGTGCAGGTGCGTGATGCTGCCGGTAACGACACCCTGCTGGAGACCGCCACCGCGCAGGTGGACATCCCGGCCATCGAGCCGGGTGGCACGTGCAAGGTCTGGGTCTATTTCGATGCAGACTATTTGCAGATTCGCCAGGGCGGGGTCAGCATCAGCCACGCCGACGGAGTGGCCAATGTGCAGGTGTACCACGAGGTCATCGGTTTTCCAGCCACGGTGGCCCGCTACAGCCGCGAGTTGATGGTGTTGCTGGGCGTACTGGCGGTCAGCGTTCTGGGCCTGGGTTATGCCTGCCTGGCACGGCGTAGACCGCGGTAAACGCCTTACCTGTAGGAGCAGCCTTGTGCTGCGAACGGGCCGGTACGCGCGACACTAATGCATTGCCTGAACCGGCCTCTTCGCAGCACAAGGCTGCTCCTACAGGCAGTTGTGCAGGCTGTCAGCGTCTGTTAGCCACACTGCGTCCCAGTGGGGATAATCGCCAATCTGTGCTGCCAGACCTGCCCGCAAAGGGTTGGCAACGATGTACCGGGCCACCTTACGTGTATCGACCTCCCTGCGCAGCGCCCGGTCATGATAGCCACGCTGCCAGGCCTGGCCTGGGCAAATACCCGCTTTGCACAATGCTGTGCCTGAGCGGGATTTGAACTGCCGCATCAGGCTGCTCAAAGTGATGGCATGCAACTCTATCAGCCAATGCAAGTGATCAGGCATCAACACCCAGGCAAGTGAGCGGCAGTCGCCGACGAGCTCCGAATGCCTCAACTCCCTGATGACCAGGCGTGCCGCGCGCAGATCGTGAAACAACGGCCTGCGCTGGTGGGTAATGGTCGTTAGCAAGTACAACCTGCCAGGCTCGGAGAAACGCCCCCGCCGTAAGAGGTTTGCTTCGGCTCGATCCATGTTGTGCACCTCGCATCCATTCGTTATGAGCATCAACCCTGGAAGCTGGAGCCGCTTTCGGTGTTGGCAGATCATTACCCCGTTTTACAGCGATACGCTTGTCTGTAGGAGCAGCCTTGTGCTGCGAAGAGGCCGGTTCAGGCGATGCATTAGTGTCGCGCGTACCGGCCTCTTCGCAGCACAAGGCTGCTCCTACATGGAGTTGTGCAGGCCGTCAGCGTCTGTGAGCCACACTGCGTCCCAGTGGGGATAATCGCCAATCTGTGCTGCCAGGCCTGGCCTGGGCAAATACCCGCTTTGCACAATGCTGCGCCTGAGCGGGATTTGAACTGCCGCATCAGGCTGCTCAAAGTGAGTGGCAGTCGCCGAGGAACTCCGAATGCCTCAACTCCCTGATGACCAGGCGTGCCGCGCGCAGATCGTGAAACAACGGCCTGCGCTGGTGGGTAATGGTCGTTAGCAAGTACAACCTGCCAGGTTCGGAGAAACGCCCCCGCCGTAAGAGGCTTGCTTCGGCTCGATCCATGTTGTGCACCTCGCATCCATTCGTTATGAGCATCAACCCTAGAAGCTGGAGCCGCTTTCGGTGTTGGCAGATCATTACCCCGTTTTAAAGCGATACGCTTGTCTGTAGGAGCAGCCTCGTGCTACGAAGAGGCCGGTACGCGCGACACTAATGCATCGCCTGAACCGGCCTCTTCGCAGCACAAGGCTGCTCCTACAGAGAAATGCGGCATGCGTGCTCTGCGATCAAGGGTCATTTGCTCAAAACTCAATGCCCCCCCCGTTGACGACCCTCTATAGTGCTCGGCATTACAAGACCCATGTCGAGCCTGCCTGATGATCCCTTCCCTGGATTCTATTTTTTCTCGCCTGCGCCTGCGCCAGTTGCGTCTGCTGATCGAGCTGGATCGCTGTGGTTCGCTGCACAAGGCGGCCGAAGCCATGGCCATTTCCCAGCCTGGGGCTACCAAGGCGCTGCGCGAGGTGGAGGAGGTGCTGGGGGTACCGTTGTTCCAGCGCCTGCCCAGCGGCCTGGTAGCCAACGACGTGGGCCGTTGCGTGGTGCGCTATGCGCGGCTGATTCACAGCGACCTGGGGCATTTGCGCGAAGAGGTGCTAGGCATCGTCCAAGGCCAGGGTGGGCGTCTGGCAGTGGGCAGCATCATGGGGGCTCTGCCGACACTGGTCAGCGCCCTTGGGCGCTTGCGCCGCAAGCAGCCGCAGCTGGCGGTGGAAATTGCCGAGAATACCAGCGCCAACCTGCTCGCCCAGCTGGACGAGGGGCGCCTGGACCTGGCCATCTGCAGGCCGGGGCTGGGCCGCAACGCGGCGGACTATGCCTTTGTCGAACTGGCCCATGAGCCGTTGGTGGTGGTCGCGCACCCGCAGCATCCGCTTGCAGGGGCAGCGGCACTGGCGATCAGCGACTTGAGCCATTACCGCTGGGTGGTCTACCCGGTGAACATGCCCATGCGCCAGGCACTGGAGCGCGAGTTGAGCGACGCAGGGGTGCAGGTGCCCCGCTATCCGCTGGAAACCTTTTCTACCTTCGCTACGTTCATGCTGCTGGAAGATGACCCGACGCTGGTGGCGGTCATTCCCAGTGCCGTGGCAGCCTTCGCCGAGCAGCGCGGGTTACTGGTGTCACTGTCGGTGCAGCTACGGGCGTTGAGCGAGCCGTTCAGCATCGTGCACCGTGTGGCGGCGCCGCTATCGCCAGCGGCGCGGCTGCTGGTAGAGGAATTGACGGCCGATTGAAGGTTCAAGTCGCTCGCCCTCCAGCCCATCGCTGGCGGGCTGCTGGGATAAGCGATGGTTATTGGTGGATCAGCTCTTTTCATTATCGGCGGCCCTGCCTGTGCTCTAGATTACCCCTGGCACGGTCTGCCAATACCCTGTAACCCTTTGCATCAAGGAGCAACCAATGGATCTAGGCATTACCGGCCGCTGGGCCATCGTCTGCGCGGCCAGCCAGGGCCTGGGCAAAGGCTGCGCCGAAGCGCTTGGCAAAGAAGGCGTGAACCTGGTCATCAATGCCCGCACCCAAGCGACCCTGGAGCAGACCGCCAGTGAGTTGCGTGCGGCCTGCCCAGGCATCGAGGTGCGGACCGTGGCCGGTGATGTTGCCGATGCCCAGGTGCGTCAGGCGCTGTTGGCGGCCTGCCCGCAGGTCGACATCCTGGTCAACAACGCCGGTGGCCCGCCACCGGGGGACTTCCGTGACTGGGGGCGTGACGACTGGCTGAAGGCGCTGGACGCCAACATGCTCACCCCCATCGAGCTGATCAAGGCAGTGGTCGACGGCATGGCCGAGCGGGGTTTCGGCCGGGTGGTGAATATCACTTCCGGCGCGGTGAAGGCGCCGATCGACATTCTCGGACTGTCCAACGGCGCCCGCAGTGGCCTGACCGGGTTCATTGCCGGCCTGGCCCGGCAGCAGCGACTGGCGGGCAGCAATGTGACACTGAACAACCTGCTGCCTGGGGCGTTCGACACCGCACGCCTGCAAAAGACTTTGAAGGCGGCGGGGGGCGATGTGCAAGCCACTGCCCAGGCCCGGCGCCAGGCCATCCCGGCGGCGCGCTTTGGCGATGCCGGGGAGTTTGGCGCCTATTGTGCGTTCCTGTGCAGTGCGCATGCCGGTTATATCACCGGGCAGAACCTGCTGATCGATGGCGGGGCGTATCCGGGTACCTTCTGAAAGGTTTGGGGGCCGAGTGCCCCCACCACCAAGGGGTTAGGCAAACTGGCAATGATCCGGTGAATACCGCATACTTGTCGGCAAACGCCGAAACAGGAGTATGCCATGCTTGCCGAAGTGCTTCGCGACAACGGTTACCACGAGTACCGGGCGCGCCTGCAGGCGCTGCTGGAAATACCCGAACTCGCCAGTGACTTCGAAATCCACACCCGCATCACCCATGGTTTTGCCGCCACCTGGCTGGTGAAGTTGACCGAGCGTGGTGTGTTCACGCCGGTGGAGCGGGACCAGATCATTCCTCTGCGCACCCTGAAAACCCGTATCGAGCGTGACCAGCCGCTGACGGTGGAAGAGAGTGATCGGCTGTTTCGTTCGGCCCACATCACCGCCATGGCCGAAGCCGTGTTTGGTGAAGCGGACAAGGCCAAGCGCTGGCTGTCCAAGCCCAAGGAACGCTTCTCGGGGCTGACACCCATGCAGATGCTCACCACCCAGCAAGGCACCACTCAGGTCGAAGAAATGCTGCTGCAGATTGCCGAGGGCTTTGGCCTGTGATTTTGTGGCGTATCAGCGCCTATGCAGATTTGAGTGGCACTGGGGGGTTGCGTGTAAGCGGCCGCTGGCACCAGGCGGGCCGGCCAGTGGTGTATGCCGCCACCAGCCCTTCCGGGGCCATGCTCGAGGTGCTGGTGCACCTGGAGATCGACCCCGAGGATTTCCCTACCACCATGCGCCTGATCCGCATCGAACTGCCCGACACGGTTTCACAGGCGCAGTTGCCCCTCTTGCAGCCCGGCTGGTCCGCTCAGCCTGAGTTGACCCGGGCGCTGGGCAATCGCTTTCTGGATGACTGCTCGGCACTGTTGCTGCCCGTGCCGAGCGCGATCATGCCCAGTACCATCAACTACCTGTTCAACCCACGGCACGCGCAGGCGCAGCGTGCGACAATCCAGGTCGAGGATTTCACCCCGGACAGCCGCTTGTTCTAGCGCGGGTTCACCACAGGGCAGCCGAAGCCGTCGTCAACACCCGGCCAAACACTGCGAGCGCCTGGTCCACTTGCGCCTCGGTGGTGAATCGGCCGATGCTCAAGCGCACACTGTTGCGTGCCTGACGTTCGTCCAGCCCCAGTGCCAGCAGCACATGCGAGGCAGCGTTGCTCGCCGAGTTACAGGCCGAGGTGGTCGACAAGGCCAGCTCGCTGGCCAGTGCCGCGCTGTTGAAACCCTTGCTGTCGATGCACAAGTTCAGGGTATGGGGGATGCGTTTGCTGGCACTGCCGTTAAGGGTCACGCCGGGTAAAGCCAGCAGGCCTTCGCGCAGGCGTGTGGCCAGTTGCTCAAGGCGCTGGTGCTCGCTGTCGCCTGGTTGGCCGGCCAGGGCGAAGGCGCAGCCCATGCCGGCGATCTGATGGGTGGCCAGGGTGCCGGAACGCAGGCCCTGCTCATGGCCGCCGCCGTGCATCTGCGCACGCATCAGCGTACGGGCGCGTGGCCCGACATACAGCGCGCCGATCCCTTTTGGCCCGTAAACCTTGTGCGCCGAAAACGCCATCATGTCCACGGCCATCGCCTTCAGGTCGATGGCCAGCTTGCCTACGGCCTGCGCGGCATCCACGTGCAGCAGGGCACCGTGGGCACGCACCAGCTGGCCAATGGCGGCAAAATCGGTCACCGTGCCCAGCTCGTTATTGACCGCCATCAGCGATACCAGGCGGGTGTCGGCGCGCAACGCTGCCTGCACGCTTGCAGGCTGGATGAGGCCGGCGGCATCCGGCCCCAGGCGGGTAACGGCCCAGCCTTGGCGCTCCAGCTCGGCCACTGTGTCGAGCACGGCTTTGTGCTCCAGCTGGCTGGTGATCAGGTGCCCGGGCTGGTCGAAGCCTTGGGCAATGCCTTTGAGTGCCAGGTTGTTGGACTCGGTCGCGCCCGAGGTCCAGACCAGGTTGTCGGCTTGCGCGCCGACGCGCTCGGCCACCTGCTGGCGGGCTTGCTCCACAGCCTGTCGGGCGGCCTGGCCGTAGGCATGGCCAGTGGACGCCGGGTTGCCGAAGTTGGCCTCGCTGCCAAGGCAGGCAAGCATGGTTTCGATGACCCGAGCGTCGACGGGGGTGGTGGCGGCGTAATCGAAATAGAGTGGGGCGCTGGGCATTGGGGCGGGTCCATGTCTGTCGCCGTGAAATCGGCGATTGTTGGTGTAAGCGTATCCGCCATGGGCGAGATAGGTTTCGCTTCCCGCCGCGTTTTTCTCAATGGGTGTGAGAAAAATTTCTCTCTACCCAACTGTTTCAAGAATATTTTTCTACGGGAGGGGCGGGCTGATCAGCCGCCCCTCCCAGGCGGCTTCAGGCGGGCTGCGGGGCTTTCTCTTCCTCGGCAACCACGCGTTCGCACAATTCGGTGATCTGCTCGCGCATCCAGCGGTTGGCCGGGTCCTGGTCGGTGCTTTCGTGCCAGTACAGGTGCGTTTCCAGTGCGGGCACCTCCACGGGCAGTGGCTGGTACCGCAACTGATGGCGACGGGCGAAGCGCTCGGGAACGGTCATCGCCATGTCGGTCTGCTGTAACACCTGCGAGGCCATCAGGTAGTGCTGCGAGCGCAGCGCGACCTTGCGTTGCACACCCATCTTGCCCAGCGCCAGGTCGACGTAACCCAGGCCGTTGCGGCGGCTGGAAATATGGATATGGGTCATGCCCAGGTAGCTGTCGAGGGTCAGCTTGCTGTCAGCCAGCGGGTGGCCCTGGCGCAGGGCGCACACATAGCGGTCTTGCATCAGCTTGATGTGGCGCACCTGCGGGTCGGTGTTCAGGGGGGCGTCGATGGCGAAGTCCAGGCGGCCGGCGGCGAGCTCCTTGGTGGTCTCGCGGCGCTTGCACAGGAAGCTTTCGATCAGCACCGCGGGCGCCAGGCGACGCAGGCGCTGGAACAGCGGCGGCAGTATCACTGCCTCGGTCAGGTCGGTCATGCTGATGCGGAAGGTCTTGTTGGCCTGCTGCGGGTTGAAGATGCGGCTTTCCTGCACCGAGGTACGCAGCAGTGCCAGGGCGTTGCGCACCGGGCCGATGATGTTCTGCGCCATCGGCGTGGGCACCATGCCTTGTGCGGTGCGCACGAACAGCGGGTCGTTGAAGGTTTCGCGCAGCCGCGAAAGGGCGTTGGACACCGCTGGTTGGGTAATGCCGACAATCTGCCCGGCGCGGGTCAGGTTGGCTTCGGTGTAGATCGCATCGAACACGATGAACAGGTTGAGGTCGACCTTGGTGAGGTTCATGGGCGCCGCTCTTGTTGGAATTATTGGCCGATCATATATCGGTTATGAATGTTTATACACGCGGAAAATAGACTAGGTGGATGGGGCTGCGCTGCTCTAGGCTCTGCCCATGTACTCCGAACCGTGAAGGTAGCCCCGATGGATTTCGCCTATTCGCCCAAGGTCCAGGCACTGCGCGAGCGCGTTACTGCGTTCATGGACGCCTACGTGTACCCCGCCGAAGCCGTCTTCGAGCGCCAGGTTGCCGAGGGCGACCGCTGGCAGCCCACGGCAATCATGGAAGAACTCAAGGCCAAGGCTCGCGCCGAAGGGCTGTGGAACCTGTTCTTGCCCGAATCGGAATACGGCGCCGGCCTGAGCAACCTGGAATACGCCCCGCTGGCGGAAATCATGGGCCGTTCACTGCTCGGGCCAGAGCCCTTCAACTGCTCGGCGCCGGACACTGGCAACATGGAAGTGCTGGTGCGTTATGGCAGTGAAGCGCAGAAACGCCAGTGGCTGGAGCCGTTGTTGCGCGGTGAGATCCGCTCGGCGTTTGCCATGACCGAGCCAGACGTGGCCTCCTCGGACGCTACCAACATGGCCGCCACGGCCGTGCGTGACGGTGACGAATGGGTCATCAATGGCCGCAAGTGGTGGACCTCCGGCGCCTGCGACCCACGCTGCAAGGTGATGATCTTCATGGGCCTGTCCGATCCCGAAGGGCCACGCCACCAGCAGCATTCGATGGTGCTGGTGCCCACCGATGCGCCGGGCGTGAAGATCGTCCGCCCGTTGCCGGTGTTCGGCTATGACGATGCCCCTCATGGCCACGCCGAGGTGCTTTTCGAGAACGTTCGGGTGCCGTATGAAAACGTGCTGCTCGGCGAGGGGCGCGGCTTCGAGATTGCCCAGGGGCGCCTTGGCCCGGGCCGGATCCACCACTGCATGCGCTCGATCGGCATGGCCGAGCGTGCACTGGAGCTGATGTGCAAGCGCTCGGTGGAGCGTACTGCCTTTGGTCGGCCACTGGCACGGCTGGGTGGCAACGTCGACAAGATCGCCGACTCACGCATGGAGATCGACATGGCCCGGCTGCTGACGTTGAAAGCGGCGTACATGATGGACACCGTCGGCAACAAGGTGGCCCGCAGCGAGATCGCGCAAATCAAGGTGGTGGCGCCGAACGTGGCGTTGAAGGTGATCGACCGGGCAATCCAGATGCATGGCGGGGCAGGGGTGAGCGGCGATTTCCCGCTGGCCTACATGTACGCCATGCAGCGCACCCTGCGCCTGGCCGATGGGCCGGATGAAGTGCACCGGGCGGCGATTGGCAAATATGAAATTGGCAAGTATGTGCCGGTGGAGCTGCTGCGTAGCGGGCGGTGAAGTCGTCAGCCTGAGCCGGCCTCTTCGCGGGTGAACCCGCTCCCACAGTGATCGCGCAAACTCCCGCAATGTGTAGGAAGCATCTGAATTTCGGCTGAGGCCCCTGAATCTCCCTTGCTGGTGATAGGTTTTCAACCCTAACCAGGTACAGGGAGTTTAGGGATGCGCGTCAATTTGGAGGGAAAGGGTCAGGCGGTAGATGGTGATGTCACTACTACGGGTGCTGTCTGTATTGCGACCGGGGCGGGCTACCTGGACGAAGGCCGGATGGTGCTCCGTGAAGGCGACCACACCACGCCATGCCCTCTTTGTGGGCAGGTGGGAACTGTCGCTGAAGGTGTGGATCACTTTATTTCCGATGGCCAGCGGGTGGCCATGGATGGCGCGCTGGCGCAGCTGGCGAGAAGGTCGGTGAAGTGATTTATGAGGTGATGGATGATTGACTTTGATAGCTGGTCGCCATACTTGCGAATAGCTTTCTTAGTTGCGCCCTTCATTATCGGCCTTGTCGGTATCGCTATGAATGTACAGATTGCGCTGTCGACGGATTTTGATATCGCTCTTTCAGCAATTAGCAGCAATCCCTACCTGGAACAGATGAAGCCCGTGTGGGGCGGCGGGAATCTGAGGTCTCGATGTCTACTGATGAGCACGGTAAGCGCGTTGGTTACATTTCCTTGGCTTCATTTGCGCTTGGGATGGTTGGACGAGGCGGAACTTGAAAGGTTTCCGCCCAAGTTGAGGCGAAAATTAGGGGCAGCTCTTTGGCTGATCCTGATCTCATCAGTCTGGGCGGGGGTGGGTTATTTCATTATAAAGAAATGATCTCCGCCCAGATTCGTAGCTTCAGACCCGCATCTGCGGGTCTTCCTTTTTATTGCTAAATTCACCACCGGCATTCGCAGGCTGTTTGGGTTGAATCTCCGCCTTCTCCCCCCGCGTCTTCACCAACGAAACCACCACCCCACCCAGCAACAACCCGAACGTCACCCCCAACGACAGCAGCGCCGGTACCTTGCCCACCCTGCCGTGATAGAAGATCTTGCACCCAATGAAGATAAGTACCAGCGCCAACGCATACTTGAGGTAAACAAACCGGTGCATCAACGCCGACAGCGCGAAGTACAACGAACGCTGTTGCGTAGCGGGCGGTGAAGTCGTCAGCCTGAGCCGGCCTCTTCGCGGGTGAACCCGCTCCCACAGTGACCGCGCAAACTCCCGCAATGTGTAGGAAGTATCTGAATTTCGGCCGAGGCCCCCTG
>Ga0213824_1000453_pt1 | contig 31749 bp, 26 predicted proteins | sample MC6MC0906MG_FD_179892 | JGI IMG/M metagenome (GOLD analysis project Ga0213824, IMG submission 179892) | Enriched soil aggregate microbial communities from Iowa State University, Ames, United States - MC6-MC0906-MG | ecosystem: Environmental > Terrestrial > Soil > Unclassified | place: USA: Iowa...
CGATCCACACTTCCTTGGCGGTATCGGGGCAGGTATCGGCCCATACCCAGCCCATGCTCCGGCTGGAGAGATAGCGATCACGCAGGTGGTAGTTCTCCAGCCCTTTGTAACGCAGTTCCTTGTAAAGCCCCGCGCCAACGTACTCATGGATGACCAGCTTTTCGCCCTTCGGGCCTTTCATGAACACGTACACATAACCTGGCCGCAAAGCGCGCAGGGTGTAGGCGGAGTGCTGCAGGGGGGCGAAGCCTTGTTCCAGGTTGAAACCTGCACTGGCATAGCGGCAGGCGGGCGTGTTGCCGGTGCGTGGCACGATGGCATAGCGCACCGGCAGGATGGGGATGCGTGCGCTGCAGGCAGGGCCGGCGGTGGCACTGCTGACACTGGCGTCATTCATGGGTGGGCTCCTTGCTTTCGATCAGTGCGTGCAGCTCGCGGAGGCGGCCCTGGGGTGACTCCCCAAGGTTGGTGTAGATCTTCCCCGCCTGGTCATCGGTCATGAGCCACATGTGCCTGGCAATCAGCCTTATGAATTGCCCCGCGACATCCTCATCGCCAAAGTTGAGGGCTTTCAGTTGCGGCAGCAGGCGTTCGATCCATTGCCGGATGTCGGCCAATGTGTGGGTGGCGTGCTGTGGCAGTGCTAATACCTCATGCGCCAACGTGAGCACGAAGTGCTCGTGCATGCCTGCTTGCAGCCGCTCAAGTTCAAGCTGGCTAAGGGGTAATGCAGGTTCCTGATAAGACCGGGCATTGGTCGGGCTGCGCTCGAGCGTTTTCCACGCGTGCACCGGCCCCCAGTTGACTCGCCAGGCCAGCGACGTCACAGGGCCAAGCCACGCTGCTCGATGGTCTTCATCCAGTGCATCCAGCCAAGCCGCAAGGTGGTCAGGTTTGAACTGGAAAGTGGCCAGCCCCTGATCTGGAAGCGCGATCTGCGCAAGACTGGTGAAGTGGTCTGCCAACTGGGCAAGGCCGATCTCGGCATCCAGCGCGATGGCACCGCCAATGGGCATCCAGGTCGATATTGCATGGGCAAGCAGTTCGGGCGCTTCTGACACGTCTACCAGCAATGGCCCAAAGTCGTGACGGTCGTCCAGGGCGCTGCGCCTCCACAGCCAGGCGTGCTGGGTATTTCGGCTGATTTCATTGATGAGTTCGAGTACCGAAGGGGCATAGGCCGGGACCAGTTCACCCTCTTGGGGTATTGGTCGGTAGGCCCAGTACTCCAGCACGCTGGTCAAGAGCAATATGAAGCGAGCATTCTTTCCGAAGTGCTCGTTTGGCAGAGCAGCTGTTCTCATTGGCCTGGCCTTCTGATGCAGCGGCAGTCGGGCAAGGGGCAGGTACCATCGGGGCGGCGTCCGCACTGACGATCCAGGGGGTTGCCAGTGGCCGGCGCGCCGCTGATGGAAAAGAGGTTGCTTGCCCCGTCTGCCGACTTGAGCATCTGGCCGGTGATGCGAATCGTCGGGCTGTCCAGGGTGATGCCCGTTTCATCGATTCGAATAGAGCCCCCAGGGCCTTGGATGACCACTGCTTCGGATGCTCGAAGTTCATAGCGGCGGGTACGTCTGCGGATGTCCCCTCGGGCTTCAAGTTCGGCATGCCCTTCGACCTGCTGCTCGAGGTTGCCGCCAATGCGGGTGTGGTGATTGGCAGTGATCTGGTCGTGGCGGTGATTGCCGATGGTTTCAACACGGTCCTTGGCGATCTTGATTGTGTGGTTTCGACCGATGTCGAGTGCGGCGTCATGCCCAATGCTGACGCGTTCATCATTGCCAACTGTTTCAGTGCGGTCGTGGCCGATCAGAATGGATTCGTCGTTATTAACTTGTTCTTTGCGGTCATTGCCGACTTGCGTAGTCTCATCGTGCTTGACCACATTGTTCTGGTCCTTCTGAGCATGAATGAACACTTCTTCCTGGCCCAGTTCGTCCTCAAAGCGCAGCTCATTGAAGCCATCGCCCTTGTGTGTCTGGCTCTTGATGGTCATGCGGGTCTTGTGGCGGGGAAGGTCGTACGGCGGCAGCTGGTTGCCGCAGTAGGTACGGCCGGTGATCATCGGCTGATCGGGGTCGCCGTTGACGTAATGGATGATCACGTCCTGGCCGATGCGCGGGATGGCCATCGAGCCCCAGCTGCCGCCGGCCCAGCCTTGGGATACCCGAATCCAGCAGGAACTGAATTCGTTGTCCTGGCTTTCGCGGTCCCAGGGGAAGCTGACCTTGACCCGGCCCCATTCGTCGCAGTAGATCTCTTCACCGGGTGGCCCGACCACAGTGGCCATGTGCGGGCCGTCAACGCGTGGTTTGGGCAACGGTGCCGGGCGCCACTCGGTTCTGCCCGGCACCAGTACCGCCTTTTGCTCGTATCGTGTGCTCTTGTCAGCCCCGGCAGCTTCTTCCTGCAGGCTGGTGAACTGGCTGCCTTCGTGGCTGACTGTGCTTACCCGCCAATGCACATTCAGGTCTTCGCGCGGGTGGCCGGTCAGGGTGAAGCTCAGGCCCGGTTGCAGGCGTATATCGTCGCCTTGCACCTCGGCAATGCGTACGTCATGGCGCAAGGCGGTGATGCGGTTTTCGGTGAACGGCTTGCCAACGGCATCGCGTTTGTAGCGGCCTGGGTAGTCGAAGCACTCATAGTCGGCGGACTGGTGCTTCAGATAGGGGCCTGAGGCCCTGTGTTCCTGACGATAGGCCGGATGGGTGAAGGTGTAGTCGCGCTGAACCTGCCGTGCTGTACGCACCTTTTCGCTGTAACGCAAACGCCGTAGGCAGGGTTGGCGCTGGTCGCCGCCGTTGTTGGGATGGTACAGCACGGTGTCCGGGGCTAACGGTTCATCGCCAAAGTAGAGGCCTTCGGCGTCGCCCTCGTGTTTGATGACACCGTGACTTATCAGACCGAGTGATTGCAGTCTGTCGGTGATGATCAATTTGTGCTGCTTTTCGTTGTGCTCGAAGCGGTAGACAAAGCCTTCTTCGGCCGCCAGACGGGCGATGAAGTCGAGGTCGGTTTCACCGGCTTGTACGCAGAATTCGCGCACCTGGTGGTCCAGGCTGGCGCGCATGGCGAACTGTACGATGCCTTGGCGCTTGAGCATCAGTTCGAGAATTTGCGGGGCGGTCTTGTGTTGGAAAATGCGCCAGTTCGAGCGCAGCCTGGCGCGGGCCAGCTGAGGCTCGACCAAGGCATGGTAGTAGGTGCGGTAAAAGCCACTCTCACCTTGGCTGAAGCTGCTGATCAGGCCGTGCACGTAGCGTACGGGGCGTTCACCGTCCCAGATGGTGAATAGCACGGGTTTGTCGAGCAGGTGGCCGAAGTCGACATCGTGTTCGAAGCTGATCAGTTCCAGGGTCAACGTGAACGGTTGGCTGAGCTCCTCCTTGAGCTTGAATGACACCACTTCGAATTCCGCGTTGCCCACGAGTGGTTCAAAGCTGTAGCGCAAATCAGATTGGCTAGGCATAAAATATCCTTGTTCGCCGTCTGAAGAGTCGAAAAGCCCAGGCAGCGCGAGCCTGCCTGGGGCATTTCATCAAGGTCAGGCGATCGGTTTACGCCAGTCGTCTGAGCCCTCGGTGCCTGCAACCACATGCGCCCAGGAGATTTTGCGGTAGGACATGGCCACTTCGATCAGCTGGGTATAGTTGGCGTTTTTCTGGTTTTGCGCATGGGGCAAAATCGTGTTGATGTCAACGATGGTGGCGTCCTCCAGCTTGGTGGTGAAGAAGTGCTCCTGCTTGCCTTCCACCGAAGTGCGGTACCAGTTGACTTCGACGGTCGGCAGCATCTCGCCGCTGGCAAGGGCCTGATACATCAAAGGTGTTGCCTTGTTCAGCGAGCTGGTGAAGATGAACGGCTTATGCACGCGTTGGCCGGCGGGCTGGCCGCTTTGTGGATCGGTTGGCACCGTGACCTGATGCTTGATTTCCTGCACCAGGATCTCGTCTTCATGGCCTTCGACGAACACGTTGCCGACGGAGTCAGAGGTGAAGGCGCCCGCGGTAATGTTGCCTTGGGTCTGGCCTTCTATCTTGATGTAAGCGGGTGTTGGCATGGCAGTTTCTCCTGCGTCCATGTGGATAAAGCACGCCACCAAGGGCGGCGTGGCCATCGGGAACGATGGACTTCGCAACGAGGCAGGTACCTCGTCAATTCGTTGAATTCAGTTGCGCCGTTGATCGCCGCAGTTACTGCTGCAAGATGCCGTTCAGTGACTCCAGCACCTCGGTGGTAATCAGGTGCAGACGGTAGCTGTAGATGCTGTAAGCCACCGCCATGGCGATGGCGGAAATCACCAAGGGGCTCCACCAGGGCCATTGCCGGTTCATGCGGAAGTTACGTGGGGCTACATTGGTGTAGGGGTCGCAGACTTCTTCTGGCGTGGGGCCGCGCAATTCGCGGATGATCCCGTGCATTTGGTGAATCAGTGCGTTGAGTGTCTCTTCGCCTTTCGGCGCGAGCGCGTACTTGCCCTTCAGCCCCAGGCACAGGGCGTAATACATGAACTCCAGTACGTCCTGATAACGCTTGGGCTCCTGCATCAGGCGGGTAATCACGGTGAAGATCTTTTCCCCACCCCAGGTCTCGTCGTGGAAGATGCTCAGCAGCGGCTCCTGGCTCCAGCAACTGCTCTTGCCCCAGGGCCGCTCCATGACGGCCTCGTCTATGAACAGGCACAGGCCGTAGGAATACGCCAGCAACTGAGCGGGCTCGTAACCGTGCTGGCGCATTTCTTCCTGAATGTTGTCGATCTGGTTACGAACCTGCTGGTGCACGTCCTTGATGTTCGGCAGCTCGTCCAGGGTGCGCAGGCGTATTACCAAGCCGAACAACGGTGATGCGGCATCCAGCATCAGGTTGGCGAAGCCGCCCCGCAGCTGGAAGTCCGGGTCAGCGGGGTAGCCTTCGGAAGCGGTCTCTGGCTCAGGCTTCTCCGGGGATGCTTGCGCATTGTTTGCCGAGGCCTGGGCGTCGGGTACTGGCTTTTTAAGGGTTGAACCAAGCGGGTTGGCTTCAGCGTTTTTCTCATCGGTGGACGCATTTTTGTCTACTCCCATGTCACTCGCTCCTGATCGCCCAGAACTGCAGTTCAAGCCCTGGGAAGTCGCCCGCTACATGGATGCCGAAGCCATTCGCCTTGCTCATGCATGCCCAGGCCGGGTCGCGTCGGTCCAGCTCGAAGTAGCTGAAGCCCGCATGAAAGGGCAGGTCGCGGGGCGCGACCGGTAATGGCGACAAAGGAATGCCCGGCAATTGCAGCGGCACCAGGTCGCTCAATGATTCAAGTGAGGTGATCTTGGCTTTCTGGATGAACATCTGGCGCAATGCCTGGGGCGGCAGGTCGGCGCGCACGGCGAGAATGAAGTCGGCTTCGTCGATCAGCCGTCGGTCTGCCAGCGTGGTCGTCATCACGCCGAATTGTTCGCTCTCCAGTGGCAGTGAAACAGCGCGTGGTTGCAAGACGGTACTCAGAGACCGGCGCAAGGTGTCTTCCAGCGGTTTGAAAGACGTACGCAGCGCGGTGTGGTGATACGCGGGGTATTCCTGCGGCAGCCTGTTCTGGTCGGTGAAGGTGACGAACTCGCCACAGGCTTGGCTCATGCACAGGTACAGCTGCTCGGGGTGTGTTTGTGCTTGCCTGGCTAGATGCTGGAAGCATGGCCACCAACGATTCATGGCCTGAAGCAAGTTAAAGTCGCGAATGTCGGCGATCCCGGACTGGCCCGAGGCACCAATACGCGTGGCAAGCCCCCGCGCCCGCTCGCGCAAGGTATTGGTGATTTCGTCAAGGAACCGCTGCAGGGCTGGCACCGCCCGCACCGAAACGCTGGTGGGGTAGAACGCTTCGTCCAGTTGCAGGCTGCCGTCGGGACGCCGCTCCAGGATACGTGCCAGCGCCAGGCGGGTGTAGGCACTGCTGTCTTCGGTCTTGCGTTTGAGCTGCAGGTTGGGTATGGCAAGATCTACCTGTACCAGGTCACCGTCAGCAGTGTGGGTATCCTTGATTTCGTGTGCCTGGGCGGTGTAGCGGAAGTTGGCGGCATTGTCGGGCCAGCTCACTTCGCGGCCGCCATCGGTGCGCAGTGGCAGGCACAGATGCACCTCGCTGTCTTTGCAAGCGTCGTCGTCAATTTCCAGCGGCGGCGGTGGCGGCAGGTCGGCGGGAATATCGAACACCGTGCCGTCCGGCATGACGCCCCGCGCCCGGGTGATGGCGATCTTGCCCAGGCTCAGGTATTCGTCGTTCAACTGAAGTTCGCTGAAGCCGTAGAAGGCTGCATTGAGGCTGGCGAGGCGCTGGTGCAGGGCTGCTTCGCTGGCCCTGGTCGCCTGCTGGAAATGCTGGGGTTTGACGAACAGGCCTTCGGGCCAGAGAACGGGATTGCGTGAACTCATGGGCGCTCCGTGTCATCGTGAGTAAGCGAAAAGGGCAAAGGGTGTTGGAGCGCCATCAGTCTTCTTCCTTGAGCAAGATGTGCGTGTCGTTGACCAACACCGACAGCATGATCTGGCGGCCACGCGGCGGAATGCGCAGCACTTGTCGCCAACTGGCGTTTTCATGGCCGCGGTAGTCGGCAATCACCGCGACGAAGCGAGTTTCGGCGTGGATGGGCTCGAACGGGATGTACTTGAACTGGCCAGGGCGCAGCAGGTAGTCGTCACCACGGATGTAGGTACTGCGCAGCGCTTTGGCCGGGTCCTGCTCCAACAACTGGTACACGGTGTTGCGCAAGAGTGAATCGTCGCGCAATTGCAGAATCGTGATGGCAATGGGCGTGGCGACAGCCTCTGAGGCAAGGCTTGTGGTGCGCGGCAACGTCAACGCCACTGAACGGTCGTCGTAGCTGCCGGGGGTGCTTTCTTCCAACGGCGAGCGCGCCGGGTCGCTTTCGTCTCCTTCGTCCATCTCGGCGGGGGGCATGGCAGGGAATTGCGCCTGCAGGTACTCGAACAGATCCCCGATTTTTTCGGTCAACGCGTAGGGGTCGCTGGCACTGAGGGTTACAGCGTAGGGGTTGGGCTCCAAGGCGTGATCCAGTTCGGCTGCGACATCAAGGCTGTTCGGATTGCCGTTGAGGGTTGGGCTGGCATTGATGCTGAATGCGACTTCGGTCGGATGATCCTTGGGCGGCCCGATGGGTAACGAGTGGTCTATGGCTACTTGGCTCATTCTGCTCAAAGAGGTGCAGCCGGCGGGCCCGAGCAACGTAAGCAGCAGGGGCGCGACCAGTAGTGGATGACGCTTCATGGGTGTTCTCCTGCAATCAGGCGCTGCAGTGGGCTTTCTCGGAATGCCCCTGCATCAGCTGGGGCGTCCAGCGCTGCCAGTGGGTCCTTCCCCATGGCTGTCTTGAACACCGAGCAGATCTCGACGGCTGGTTGGGGGGCAGAAGGCTTTGCCGGCCAAGGGTGGGCAGGCCCTTCGGCTATCAGGCGGTCGAGCACCCTTTGGTCCGGTTTGAACAACTCCTCCAGCGGGCGCGTGCAGGCTTGATCCTGGGCGAATTCAACCTGTAGGCGATAGGCGCCTATACGCAGCTGGTCACCGTCCACCAGACGCCTGGGTGCAAGCGTCGCCAAGCTGGTGGAACTGCCATTCAGGTAGGTGCGGTGGCAGTGGTCGATCACACAGAAGCTGCCTTCGATCCATCGGATTTCGCAGTGGATAGGCGCAACGGTCCGATCACGGTCATTGACCCGCCAGCTAGTCCGCTCGCTGCCGATGGTGCCTCCCGCGCAATCGAACTTGTGCCGAGCTGTAACACCGTGCTGCAGTTGGTCGAGATTTTTGATGCTCAAAGTCACTGTGTTCATGAGCGCCCCCGGAAACGTACAACCGGCCTGATCTGGCCATGCCGGTCGTCGACGAAGCTGGTCCAGCCCAGGTAAGGGCCCTGGCTGCGGTGCAAGCAGAAGGGCGATAACGCGTTCTGCTTCAGGCGCAGCTCCAGGTCGTAGGCCAGCCCGTCACGCAGCAGAAATTCGATCAGTGCGCGCAAACGGCCGAAGTTGATGCCGCTGGGCAGCAAGTCTCGCAGCTGTGTCTGGTCGAGTTCGCTGATCACGATGGTGAACTTGCTGCTGCGCGTGCGCGTGCGGCTGCCGACGATGAACGTGCTGCCCAGCTGGCCGTTGGTACGCCCCAGGCTTGCGAGCTGCCTGGATGTTGTGGTGACTGAGCGTGTCTCGAACTCACGGATGTGCACATGCTTGAGGTCGAAACAGTGCGCAATGATGCCGGCCACAGTACCCGGCGCACGGCTGCGGCTGGCAATCACTCCGGCAAAACTGAGCAGCCGGCTCCAGGGCAGCGCCGTGTCCCCTCGCAACTGCTTGTCGTCAAGCCCCAACAGGGCAAACACGTACTGCGAAAACCCGTCACTGGCACCCGACTGGAACCGGATGTAATAGCGGTACTTGCGCCAGATGCGGTGCAACAAGCTGAGCAGGTAATGATTGAAAAAGTCGAAGAAAGCCGGCCGTACACCGATGCCCTGCGCATGTTCATAGGCCACCTGTTCCAGGTAATAGGTGGGCAATGGCGAACTGGTGCCGTGCAACCCCAGGAACGTGGCAACGACGCGGTAGCGCTCTTCTTCAGCGGGCATCCGCTGGGCTTTGTACACGTCCGCAACAGGGAAGGTCAGTCGTGGGTCGCAGGCCAGGCGCACGCGCTGCCGGGTGGCCTCGTCCGGCCAACGGGGTTCCAGGTCATCGCCATGCAGCCCGTGCAACCGCTCCAGCAGCTGGAAGAAGTTGTACTGGTGCGCTTTGCAGAGCAGCTTGTCGGCTAGATCAGCGGTTGCTTGCCGGTCTGTATCGGCCATGTGTAGTGCTCGTTATTGGTAATGTTGATGACTTCCAGCTGATGGAAGGAATTGATGCTGGCGTACAGGGCGAAGAAGTGGGCGAGCACACAGCTGAACAGGTACAGGTCGCCTTCGCAGAGGAAGGCGGTCTGGTCCAGTTTCAGCCGGGTGTGCAGGCCACGAATGGGTTGCCCCTTGATTAGCCAATCCATGGGCTGTGTATGAATGTCGCGCATACCGTCCAGGCGTTTACGGGTGGTGCGGGCCTGCTGGATGTCGTGCAGGGCCATGAAGTCGTAGGCGCGGACCACTGCTTTCAACGGCTCTACCGAGAGCAGGGACAGGTAGTTGAGCGACATGTTGGAGATCAACGCCCACTGCAACTGGCCGTCCAGCACCGGGCGACAGGGGCGGGTGGGGACACAGACATTGGTGTAGGTGGCCAGCGGGGGCGTATGTTCGGTCAGGACGTTGACGTCATCGATGCCCAGCGCCAGCGGCAGGTCCCGATTGGTGCAGGTCAGGTCGATGGACGCGGTTTCCAGCTCGCCAATGTAGCTGTTGGCGTCGGCACGGACGAAGGCGATTCGATGCATGACGCCATTGCCGTGCAGGCATTCTTCCAGCTGGTAGCGGTAGTACAGCGCCGTGCGCCCCTGAACGTGCTCGATTTCATGGGCGAAAGACTCGAAGGGACGGAAGGTGCGCAGGTGCTCACCGATGTTGCCGTCAGTCGTCGTTCGGGTGCTGATGACCTGATCGACACTGAAAATTTCGTAGCCGTGCGGCTCGGTTCCCTTGGGTTTCAGTGGAATCAGGGCGTCCTCGCCGGACAGGTCGATGGGCTCGGCGCTGTGCCGGAACAGGTTGACCGCCGGTGTGCAGAACAGCTTGAAATCTGCTTTGCCGACACGCAATGAGTCGGGTAGCTGGCGCGTGAAGTGAAACTCGAGGCTTACTTGTTGGCTGGCATGAGCTGGCCAGATCTTTTCCAGCCCGGTAATGCTGAAAAAGTGGAAGCGCTGGGGGAATGCGAAGTATTCCTGCAGGATCCGGTAGCCATCAAAAACGTTCTGCGGATAAGGCAGCAGGGCATCGTTGGGGCTGTACCCTGGGAATGCGACGCTGTCTGCCGGCAGCCGACGAACCTCGCCATTGATGGTCACGCTGACATGCTTGAGGTATTGAGAAACCCACAGGTAAAGCGTGCGGGCGGTACCGGTATCGCCGCTGAGGTAAAAGTCGAGGCTGCCACAGCCCAAGCTGTTCAACGGCCGCTCGACCATTGTTTGCAGGCCGATGTAGACCACCGAGCTGTCGAGTGTCTGGGTGGCGGCCACCGTGTCGATCTCGAACGGATGGATGTTTACCGCTGTGCAGGTGCGAAACTCGCAGGCCACGCCGTCTACCGGTTTCGAGAATAACCTCGACCCCTTGGGGATGTGTTGTGACTGACTGAGGGATTGCCTGACCGGGCTGAACTGGATGATCGTCGCGCTGGGGAGGGGCCGCAGGTAGTTCGGCCACAGCAACTGCAACATAGGATGCGTCAGCTCTGGCAAGTCGTCTTCCAGCTTGAGCCGTAGCTTGGCGGTCAGGAACGCAAAGGCTTCCATCAGGCGTTCGACATCGGGGTCGCTGGCCCCTTTACCAAGCAACCGCGCGAGTTGTGGGTTGTCCTTGGCAAAGTCGTTCCCCAGTTCGTGTAGGTAACGCAATTCTTCGCTGAAACTGTCTTTCAGTGACATCGGTCACCTCACTCTGGTGTAGCGGTTGTGCCCGTCGACCAGCAGCTCGAGTTGCAACTGCTCTGCGTGGTTGTTGACCTGTACCAGGCAATCCAGCCTGAAATGCAGCTCCAGCGGGGCATGGGCATCGGGTACTGCGTTGAGCGTGCGTACCTGTATGCGTGGCTCGAAGCGCTGGAGGGTGCGGCGGATATCCGCGCTCACCTGCACAAGCAAGTCGCCGTTACTCACGTCATGCCCGTTGAAGTCCCGCAGGCCCAGCTCAGGGCTGCTCTGGGAACACCCCTGGCGAGCATTGAGCAGCGTTTCGAGGTGGCGCTTGATGGCGGCGAATTTGTGGGAAGCGCTCTCCCGTCGGGAAGCCCCCCGGTGGGTGCACTGGTCCACCATCAAGCGATCAAAAAGCCCACTCATTGCGTATCGAGCCGCCCGACCAGGGAAATCTCGAAGTTCGCGCCCATGTACTTGAAGTGCGGACGCACTGCGAGCGAAACCTGGTACCAGCCCGGGTCACCAGCGACATCCGAGACCTCAATTCTGGCGGCGCGCAGCGGCCGGCGGCTGCGAACATCGGCAGACGGATTCTCCTGGTCGGCGACGAACTGCTTGATCCATTTGTTCAGCTCGGACTCCAGGTCACGGCGCTCTTTCCAACTGCCGATCTGCTCGCGCTGTAGCACCTTGATGTAGTGGGCCAGCCGGTTGACGATGAACAGGTATGGCAGCTGCGTACCCAGCTTGTAGTTGATCTGTGCCTGTAGTCCCTCGGGGGTTTTCGGGAAATTTTTGGGCTTTTGCACCGAGTTGGCCGAGAAGAACGCCGCGTTGTCGCTGCCTTTGCGCATCGTCAGGGCGATAAAACCCTCTTCGGCCAGTTCGAATTCCTTACGGTCGGATATCAGCACTTCAGTAGGAATCTTGGCCTGCAACTGACCCAGGGATTCGTACAGGTGGACCGGCAAGTCTTCGACTGCTCCGCCCGATTGTGGGCCGATGATGTTTGGGCACCAGCGGTAGCGGGCGAAGCTGTCGTTGATGCAGCTGGCTAACAGAAAAGCAGAATTGCCCCACAGATAGTTGTCGTGCTGCCCGGCGATGTCTTCGTCATAGTTGAAGCTCTCGATCGGTTGCTCCTGCGGGTGGTAAGCGGAGCGAAGCATGAAGCGCGGCCCAGTCAGGGCGACGTGACGTGCGTCTTCGCTTTCGCGAAAAGCGCGCCACTTGGCATGCCGTGGTCCGGCGAAGAGGTCTTTTATTTCCTTGAGGTTGGGCAGCTCCTCGAAACTGCTCAAATTGAAGAATTCGGGGGCAGGTGCGGCAAGAAAAGGGGCATGGGACATGGCGCCAACGGAGGCCATGTAACTTAGCAGCTTGATGTCAGGAGAAGAGGGGGCGAAGTCATAGTTACCCACCATGGCCGCAATCGGCTCTCCCCCGAATTGGCCGTAGCCTGCGGTGTAGACATGTTTGTAGATGCCGCTGCAGGTAATGTCCGCCGCATTTTCGAAGTCGTCCAGCAGGTCCTCTTTCGTAGCATGCAAGAGTTCGAGCTTGATGTTCTCCCTGAAGTCCGTGCGGTCGACCAGAAGTTTCAGGCTACGCCAAGAAGATTCAAGCTGCTGGAACTCAGGCTGATGCAAAATGGCATCCATCTGTTTGCCGAGTACCCGGTCGATCTCGGCAATCATCTGATCTGCCCGGTGCTTGTTGATCAGTTGATCCGGGTCATCAGTCTTGAGGATTTCGGCGATGAAGGCAGACACGCCCTGCCTGGCAACCTGGTAGCCCTCTTGAGCAGGTACCAGTTTGGTTTCTGCCATGATCTGGTCGAGCAAGGTGATATTGCTCAACGTGTCGCTGGTTGCGTCTGTGGCGAAGGTGGTGTTGCTTGGCTTAGGCATGGGGACGCTCCGTTGTCTCAGTCTTTTTCTGGTGCTTCAAGCACCAGGTCCAGTTCTTGGGCAAGCTGCTTGCGGGCCTGCTCGTTGTTAAGCAGGTGCTGCAGTTGCTTGCGGAAGGCGGGGACGTTGCCCAGCGGGCCTTTCAGGGCGACCAGTGCTTCGCGCAGCTCCAGCAGCTTGTTCAGCTCGGGCACCTGGCGCGCTACCCGGTCCGGCCCGAAGTCGTTGATGGACCTGAACTGCAGGTGGACCGCCAGCTCGGCATCCGTGGCGGTGCTGAGCCTGGACGGCACAGACACATCCAGGCTTACGTTGGCGTCGTTCAGCACGCTGTTGAATGTGTGTTTATCGATGCGCATTACCTCGCGGTCTTCAAGCGCACGGCTGTCATCCAGGCCGAAATCGCCCAGAACCAGCATCTTGTGTGGCAGCTCCACCTCAGCCTGCTCATCGCTGGCAGCGGGGACATACTTGATATTGATGCGTTCTTTAGGCGCGACGGATCCCGTGTTTTTAGACATTGGTACGTAACTCCCTATTGAATTGTAGGATGTTTCGATGCAAGTTGTGTTTAATGTTGCCTTAAACTTGTAGGAACTTTCCTACGCATGTTTATCTGCTCGAGGGTGGTGCCGGTTTCTATAAAAAACATGCATGGAAAAGTGCTCTATGGTCGAGTGCGAAGATGTAAGTAAATATTTGTTTGTATGGATTGGGTGCTGTGTAATAGGCTTCTGCTAGCTTTGTATGAGCAGTTTGTGTGCGTGCGTGGGTGTTGCTACTTATTTGTAGGAAAGTTCGCTGCGCTATATAGGTCATATGTACTGTTTTGGAGAGTAAACTCAGGATGATTAACCGCTGTGCATATGGCGCCGGTCTCTCGTTGCTGCTTTTTCTGCAGCCGGTGCTGGCGGGCGCCGCTCGAGACTGTCCGCGGATTGTGTCCAACGTCGAGCGACTGGCCTGTTTCGATCAGGCTGCGGGCACCCCGGCTTACACCACAAAACGGCAGTGGTCTGCACCGGAGCAACAAGCCCCCAGTGCGTTGCGCGTGATGGCAAATGAGGCTTCACGGGCAGCGGATGACCTGACGTTTCGCATCGGCAGCCAGACCCAGGACGGTGCAGGCGCACCAGCCCTTGTGATTTCAGCGCCCGCCATAGCATCGGGTGATGCACCGGCGTACATGGCGATCAGTTGCATCCAGGCCATCTCCCGGCTACAGCTGATTGCCAGGCGCCCGATCGAAGCGAGCTGGGTCAAGGTGCGGCTGACCGGGGCGGGCTGGTCCACCCGTGAGACGCCTTGGCAGGTGATGGAGAACGGGCAAGTGCTCGATGCCGGGCGCGGCCTGCCAGCCATCGAGCAGATCAGGAAGCTGATCGGTGCCCAGCGTATCGAGGTTGTGAGTGATCACGGCGAGGTGGACGGGCTGACCTTCGATGCACAAGGCCTGGACCCCTTGATCAGCCAGGCGCGCAGCTTATGCCGGTGGTAGCGCAGGTCTCCGGGGACGAGGTCGCTCGGTTGCTTGCGCCAATTGATCCGGCAGTTCCGGCTGGGCTGTTCGATGTCGAGGATGAAACCTATCAGGCCATTGACCAGGAGATGGTCAAACTGGGTGGGCTGCAGGACGCCTCGATCGACTGGATCTACATCGAAGAAGCGTCCCGTCAGTACCTGAGCCAGCAATGCAAGCACTTGCGAATCGTTGCGCACCTGAGTGCCGCATGGCTGCGTAGCGGCTGCTGGGAGCGGTGGGGATGCACCTTGGCGTTGCTGGCCGGCATGCTCGAGTGCTATTGGGAACCTGCTCATCCCAAGCCGGGGCCGAAAGGGTTCCTGGGCAAGCGCAAGCTGGTTGGCCTGGTGATCAATCGCTTGGCTGAGGCGCTGCCGCGTCTTGATCGGTTCACCTACACCCCGACCCACGCAGCGGCAGCGCAGGCTGCGTTCAAACGCCTGCAACAACAGGAAGCGGTACAACTGGACGTAGCAGCACTGAGCGAACTTGAGCGCCTGCTACGCAAACACACGGAACTTGCCAACGGTGTTGGCGAGGCCTCTGTGCCTAAAGCGCCGGCTGCAAGCGTGAAGCCTGCGCCGTTGGCCGATGTCATTGCCACACCCGTTTCACGCATGCCGATGGGCAATGAGCGCGAGACTCGGCGGGCGGTGCTGGCCATGGCCGAGCTCATCAACCAGCAGGACCCCTACGACGCTACCGGCTACCAGTTACGGCGTTTCGGTTTGTGGGCGCACATTCAGGCTGCTCCCCAAGCCCGGCAGGGCAACCGTACGGAATTGATGGCGGTTCCACTGGACATCACGCGGGTCTATGAAGATGCCATAGCCAGTACGGCGATTGACCCCGCATTGCTCCAGCGCATCGAAAAGAGCGTGACGGCTTGCCCCTACTGGATTCGTGGCAGCTTTCTGGCTGCGACCGTGGCCACACGGCTGGCGATGAGCGAGGTGGCTGAAGCCATCCGCTGCGCGACCGCCCGGTTTGTACAACGCATGCCGGCGTTACAGCAGCTGTGCTTCAGCGACGGCATGGTATTTGTCGACGACCAATGCCTGGCCTGGCTCAAGGGCACGCAAGGGCCGTCTGACCAAGGTACACACGCCCAAGAGTTTGGCGGCCTGCGCGAGGAGCTGGTCAGCCAGCTGGAAACCGGTGGCGTCGAACCGCTGCTCCTGAGGCTGCAAGGGTTGCAAGCGGGCTTTCGGGCACCCCGTGAGCGCTGCCACACCACCGTGATCGCAGCCGATCTGCTGGCCGCGCGGGGCGTGTCCTGGCTGGCCCAGGACCTGTGCGCCAGCGTTGCCCGAACCATGCAGCAAACCACCGCCAGCGCGTGGGAGCCAGAAGTATTTCAGCGGCTACAGCATTACGCGGGATCCCCAGCGCTGGCATATCAAGACAAGGACCAGGAGCCTCGATGAATCAAATATGGACGCAACTCAAACGTTGGGGCTTGCCGTGGGTGACGCGCATTGGTCTGGCGATGCCGCTGCTGCTCGGGCTTGGCGCCCTGCTGATGCTGGGGGCTATCTGGTGGCTTGGCCCGCACTGGATGTGGCGTGAGCAACAGCCCCTGGCAAGTGTGGCTCATCGCAGCGTGGCAAGCCTGGTACTCGTGATGGTGCCGCTGTTGTGCTGGCTGGGGGTGCTGCGCACGCGCTTTCACCGCCTTCAAGCGGAGCGGCGCCAGGCACTGGCCGCCGAGCAGGATGGCGCGCTCCCGTTCGTGCAGGCGCAAGAGCGGGCGTTGAGCCAGGGGCTTGAGCGGTACCTCGACAATGCCGGTGGGCGACGCGCATTGTACCGGCTGCCCTGGTATCTGGTGTTAGGCGACGAGCAGTCTGGTAAAAGCAGCTTCATAGACCGCAGCGATCAGCGCTTTACCCTGACGCGTATCGACCAGGCCCAGGCGCGGGGCCGACAGGCCGAAGCACTAGCCTACCCGGTAGGGTGGTGGGTCGGCGACGATGCCGTGATCATCGATCCGCCCGGCGTATTCATCAGTCAAAAACCACCGGCGGGCTCGGCGGCCAACGCCTCCGACGTGTCCGAAGCCTGCGCGCCGCCCGGCACCCAGGCCCGATTGTGGGAGCACCTCTTGGGCTGGCTGCTGCGTAATCGAAGCCAGCGGGCGCTCAATGGCGTGTTGCTGGTGGTCGACCTACCGGCGCTGCTGCATGGCAAGGCCGAGCAACGCGTCGCGCTGGCCCATGGGTTGCGCACACGCCTGTACGAAGTGAGTACTCAGCTGGGATCGCGCCTGCCGCTGTACGTGGTATTGACCAAATTCGATCTACTGGACGGCTTTGAACAGTTCTACAGCAAGCTCCCGGCCGCCAAGCGTGAAAGCCTGTTAGGGTTCACCTTCAAGCTGGATGCGGTTGACACGTTCGACGCCTGGTTGCATGAGTATGACGAGCACTACGGACGGTTTCTCGCCAAATTGAATGAGCAGGTCATCGATCGGCTGGATGTACTCGGCAACTCAGCGCCGTGCGGACGCCTGTTCTCGCTGCAGGCACAGCTGATCGGGTTGCGCCCCATCCTGCTGACATTCCTGCGTGAAGCCTTGGCGAGTGACTGTTTCACCACACCGCCCCTGGTACGTGGCGTGTATTGGTCGTCAGTTGTGCAGCAAGGTGAGATGCGCAATGCATTTGTCCGTGAAGCGGCACAGCCCTACAAGACAAAGCTTCCCCTGCTTGAAGGTAAAGCGCAGGGCAAGGCGTTGGTGTACTTCATCCAGCAGGCATTCAGGCGGGTTATCTACCAGGAAGCCGGGCTGGCGGGCGACAACGTTCGGGTAGCGCGCAGCAAGCGCCAGTTGCTGTGGGTTGGCTCTGGTGTAGGCATCCTGGCGTTCAGTATCGCCATCGCCAGCTGGCAGCGTTACTCCGACATCAATGGCTCCAAGGCAGCCAGCGTGCTCGCCAAAAGCCGGGAGTACAGCCGTCACGAAGTGGACCTGCGTGTTGATCCGACCGGGCGCAACCTGCTGGAGCCACTGGACCAGATTCGCGATGCGGTGGCGGTTTTTGGTGACTATCGTGCGGCGTGGCCGGGGGTTGCCGACTTTGGCCTGTATCAAGGGCGCAACATTGGCCCCCTGGTTGATGAGGCGTACCTGAGCTTGCTGTCCAGGCGTTTCCTGCCGGCTTTGGCCAGTGGTGTGATCGATGCCATGAACGCAGCCCCACCTGGCAGCGAGCAACAAATGGCCGCACTCAGGGTTTACCGTATGATCGAGGACCGCCAGAGCCGCCGGCCCGAATGGGTCGAGGACTGGATGGCCCGTCAGTGGCAACGGGCCTTTCCTGGCCAGGGGCAATTGCAGCGTGACCTCATGCAGCATTTGAAATACGCCTTGGCCTATGCCGATACCGATTTGCCGCAGTACCGTCAGCGGGTCAGCGAAGTGCAGCAGGCGTTACGCAAATTGCCGTTGCCAGAGCGGGTCTATGCCGGGTTGAAACAACAGGCGCACGAGCAGTTGAACGCCGGGCTGGACTTGCGCCACCAGGTAGGGCCTGCGTTCGATGTGGTGTACCAGTCGTCTTCCGGAGCCGGGCAAGGGGAGGAGGATGCACTGCTGGCCGCCATGCTCACCGCCAAAGGCTTCAGGGAGTACTTCGAGCCGCGCAGCCAGCGGTTCGCTGAAATGGCTATGATCGATCAGTGGGCATTGGGGGAACGCAGTCAACTCGACTATTCGGACGCCGACCGTGATGCGTTGACCGAGCGGCTGCATTATTTGTACCGCGCCGATTACATCGACAGCTGGCGGCGCGCCTTGAACGCCTTTACGGTGGCCGACTTCCGTGATCTGGACCATGGTGTCACGATTCTGGAGCATTTGACCGGACCCGCAGCACCTTTGCAGCGGCTGCTGGATACGGTCAGGGAGAACACCTCGCTTGCGTCTCCAGCAGGTATTGAAACACCGGGTGAGCCGAATACGCTGTGGCCAGCAAGCGGAAAACCTGAGCAACAGCAAGCGTTGGCCATCCAGCGGTCGTTTGCAGGCCTGGGCGCCATGCTGCAGGCGACAGAAGAAAAACCGAGCTACTACGATGAAACCCTTGGCGCTGTTGCGGCCGTGCTGGATTACGCCAACGCCGTACAGGACAGCCCGGACCGCGGCAAGGCTGCATTGCAAGCCGTGCATCAGCGTTTTGCGATGACAGGGCAGGACCCGATCAGCACCCTGCAACGGGTTGCCACGGGTTTACCGGAGCCTATTAACCACCAGGTCAGAAAGCTCGCCGACCAGACTGCCCAGGTGCTGAACGTTGAAGCACTGCGCGAACTGGAGCGCCGTTGGGATGCTGAAGTGTACAGTTTCTTCCAGCAACGCCTGGCAGGCCGCTACCCCTTTGCGGTGAAGGCACCCGATGCTTCACTGGATGACTTCGAGGCCTTCTTCGGGCCAAAAGGGCGCCTGCAGCAGTTTCATGATCAGTATCTGAGGGTTTTCCTGAGGGAAAACCTTGAGGCCTTGCAGTCCGCTCAGCCCGGGTACTCCCTGATTCGTGCCGACGTGATTGAGCAGCTCGAGCTGGCAGATCGCATCCGCGAAACATTCTTCGATCAGCGCGGCAAGCTCAGTGTGCAGTTCAGCATCGAGCCTTTGGGGCTCAGTGCGAACCAGCGTACCAGCCTGCTGGACCTGGATGGTCAATTGATCGCCTACACCCATGGTCCGAGCCAGATCACCGGGATCGTCTGGCCCAATACTTTGGGGCAGCAGGTGCGCAGCAACCTTACCTTGCTGAGGCAGAACGGTAACAGCAGCAGCCTGGAGTACCGCGGGCCATGGTCGATGTTCCGCTTGCTCAGCCGCGGCTCACTCAATGGGCGGACGCCAACCAGCGTAGACCTGAGCTTCCGGACCGGTGATGGCGTGATGCGCTATCGACTGAATGCTGAAAAGGCCTTCAATCCCATTACCCAGCAACCGTTCAAAAGCTTCCGGTTGCCGCGAGGGTTGTTGCAACAGTCGCCCAGGGTTGCTCAGGCAGAGCAAGAGCATGGGCAGCCTTTCTGAAGGCCAGCCCTTGCCGTGGTCATGGTGAGGCCAGGCCACTTAACGCTCTGCCGGCCAGATACCCAAAGGTCATCCCCGGCCCAAGAGTAATACCCCCACTCGGGTAATGCCCACCCATCACGCTGTGCATGTCGTTACCCACTGCAAACAGCCCGGGTATCGGCTGCCCCGCGTGGTCTAGCACGCGGGCCGAGGCGTCGGTGCCCAGGCCGGCGAAGGTGCCAAGGCTGCCTGGCAGCAGTTTCACCGCGTAAAACGGCCCCTTCAGCAACGGCCGCAGCGACGGGTTGGGTGCCTGCTGCGGTTCGCCCTGGGCCCGGTTGTAGGCTGACGCGCCGCGTTGGAAGGTCGGGTCTTCACCGTGGGCCGCAGGGTGGTTGAAGGCTTCCACCGTGCGCTGCAACTGCGCGGCATCGATCCCGCAGCGTTGCGCAAGCTGTGCCAGCGTAGCGCCGCTGCGCAGGTAGCCGCAGCGTTGGTAAAAGCGGGTGGGGAAGGGAAACGGCTTGGCCCAGCCGATGCCGTAGCGGCGTTGCGCAGCGTGATCGCAGATCAGCCAGGCTTCAGGAGGTTCGCTTTGCGGCGTGGCGGCGAGCAGGGCGTTCATGAAGTCATGGTAGCAATCGGCTTCGTTGACGAAGCGTCGACCGTCGCGGCGCACGGCAATGAAGCCGGGTTTGGCGCGGTCGATCAGGTGCGGGAAATGGCCGAAGGTACCATCACTGCGTGGTACCCGCGAAACCGGTGCCCAGGCGCCGGCTTGGGCCAGTGCTGTGCTCACCAGGCCACCGGCCTGTTCGCCCAGGCGCAGGCCGTCGCCGCTGTTTTCTTTGGGCGCGGCAGAGTAATGCCGCGTGCCATCCGGCGCATGCGCCATCATTTGAGCGATGCGCTGGCGATCGTGCGGGAAGCCGCCACAGGCCAATACCACACCCCGGCGTGCGTGGATCGCCTGGCCATCGGCAAACAGCGCGCCGCTGACCCGCCCTTCACCCAGCAGGCGGCTGGCCGGCTTGTCGGTCAGCAGCGTCACACCCAGGTCCAGGGCGCTGCGCAGCAGGCGTGCCACCAGTGCGTTGCCATTGACCAGTTGCTGGCCGCGTCGGTGTAGCAGCAGGTCACGCCCGTGACGCAGCAGGCGCTTACCGACATGCAGCGCTGCCTTGGGCGAGCGTGTGGCATTGAAAAAGGCAGCCATGTCGGCGCCGCCGGCAATGCCCATGCCGGCCAGGCTGACGATGTCCAGCGGTGGGCGCAGCCTGTGCAGCCAAGGCCCGAGCAGGCGGCCGTCGTAGGGCAGTGCGCACAGCGAACGGCCGCCGTGTGCGCTGCCATCGCCTTCGCGCATGTCGGGCATGCGGCTGCCGCACTGAAACTGCACAGCAGTGTGCTGCTGGAAAAACGCCACCATCTCGGGGCCGTGGCGCAGGAATGCACGTTGGCGTGGGTCCAGCTCGCGGGTGTGGGTTTGCGCACGCAGGTAGCGTTCTGGGGCATCGTCGGTTTCGACAATACCTTCGGCAATGGCCAGCGGGTTACGCGGTACCCACAGCCAGCCCCCCGACCAGGCGCTGGTGCCACCCAACTGGCTGGCTTTTTCCGCCACGATCACGTGCAAGCCGTGATGCGCGGCGGTAACGGCGGCCGCCAGGCCAGAGGCACCGGAGCCGATGACGAGTACGTCGCATTCGAGGGGTTGCATGCAAGGGTTCCGCTCAGGCGTTGAAAGAAGGTGCTGTACGGTTTACTTCAGCGGCGAAAAGCCGGTGGGCCGCATTAGCCGCGATTGCAGGCGTACGACCGCCGCCAGTTCGCGGTTGCGCCGCGAGAATTCCGCCCAGCGCGGGTCTGCTGCCATTGCGGCGCGGCGCGCAATGCGCTCATCCAGGCTCGCATAGCCCCAGATGTGCACCACCTGGTTGACGTCGCCGAACTCGGTGGTGAAAAAGCCCACCAGGTTGCCCAGGTGTTCGCTTTGCACTTCCAGCGCATGGCTTTGGTAAAGGGCCAGCCAGTCGGCCATTTTCAGTGGGTCGAGTGTGTAGGTTCTCAGTTCGTAGTACATGCAGGGATCTCCGTATGGGTGGCCGGCGCCTGCAGGCGCGCGGTGATGTGGTTGGCAGCGAGCCAGCCGAAGGTGAGGGCAGGGCCCAGGGTGATGCCGGGGCCGGGGTAGGTGCCTTTCATCAATGAGTTCATGTCGTTGCCGACCGCGTACAGCCCGGCAATCGGCTGGCCGCTGCGGTTCAGCACGTTGGCATCGGCGTTGGTGACCAGGCCGCAGGCCGACCCGAGGTCGCCGGTGTGGATGCGAATGGCGTAGAACGGTCCGTGTGCCAGTGGCGCCAGGCACGGGTTGGGCGTGTGTTGTGGGTCGCCCATGTAGCGGTTGTAGCTGTTGCCGCCTTTGCCGAACGCGCGGTCGATGCCCTTGCGGGCATCTGCGTTGAACTGCTCAAGGGTTTGCGCAAGCACCTGTGGGTCAACGCCGATGGCCTGGGCCAAGGCCTGTGGTGTTGCGGCCTGGTACAGGTAGCCGGCGTCGATGAGCGCCTGGTTGTTCACCGGTTTTGGCCGCGCCAGGCCCAGGCCATAGCGGTTCATGGCTTCGGCATCGCAGACCAGCCAGCAACTGGCAATACCGTTGGCGAACATGGTCTGCACGAAGTGGTGGTAGGAGTCGGACTCGTTGACGAAGCGCCGCCCTGTCGGGTCTACCGCGATCACGCCAGGCTTGGCGCGGTCGGTAACCAGATGCGGGAAGCGCTCCCGCTCGCCACTGGCATGGCGCAGTTCCGAAACCGGTGCCCAGAAGAAGTTGGCCGCCAGGCCCTCGCCCAGTGCTGCGGACACAGCCTGGCCAAGGCGCAGGGCAGCGCCGTCGTTGGCAGCGGGTGACATGGTCAGGTGCGGTGCTTGCTGGGCTGGCCGGTAGCCAGCGGCGAGCGCGCCGGCCGCGAACCCGCCCATGGCGCACACCACACCGCCGCGGGCCAGCACCCGCTCGCGGCGCCCCTCGTGCTGTACCACCACGCCCGTGACCGCGCCCTGTTCAACGATCAGTTCCAGGGCCTCGCTGCGCAACCACAGCTGTGTGCCATGGGCAAAGGCGCTGGTGGCCAGGCGGGCGATCAGGGCGTTGCCGGTAGTAAGCCGTGTGCCACGCGGATGCTGCAGGCGGTCCCGCGCGTAACGTGCCATCAGTTTCAGGCAGTGCCACAGCGACTTGGCTGAGCGACGAATGCTGAGAAAATGCTGGATATCCACTCGGTTGACCATCATGCCGCCGAACAACAGCATGCCGGGCGGTGGCATTTGCAGGTCCTTGAAACGGGGGCCGAGGTGCTTGCCGTCGTATTCGACCATTTCCAGTGCCCGGCCAAACTGGGTAGCGCCGGGGGCATCGGGGTAATAATCCGGTGAGTGCGGGCGCAGGGCGTATCGCAGCTCGGTGTGCTGTTCCAGCCAACGCAGCGCCTGGTGGCCGTGCTCGATGAAGGCGTCTACCAGGGCAGGGTCGTAGCCGTCGCCGATAACATGCCTGAGGTAGGTGCTCATGGCCTCGGGCGAGTCTTTGGCACCGGCGGCCCGGGCCTGGTCGGTGCCATACAGCCACACCGCCCCGCCGGATATCGCCGAAGTGCCGCCGAAGTGCTCGGCCTTCTCCACCACCAGCACCTTTAGCCCGCGGCGCGCGGCCGTGGCAGCAGCGGCAAAACCTCCGGCGCCGCTGCCCAGCACAACCAGGTCAAAGTGGTGTTGTGTCTGTTCGAAGTTAGCCATGGTGCTAGATCTCCAGTGGCGTCACGCCCATGAAGGCGCCCAGGTGGCCCAGCTGGGCAAAGGCCATTTCCGGGCCTGTCTGGATCGCACAGCCAACCTGTCGAGCCCGGTTCAACAGCGGGGTGATCTCGGGCGAGGTGACCACGTCGGCGACCAGGGTGTCGGGCTGCAGGGTTGCCAGAAGCGCGGCAGACAATGGCAGCTCTGCGTTTGCACCCATACCGACAGGGGAGGCATTGGCCACCAGGTCGAAGTCTTCCAGCCCGCTGAACTGCGTGCTGATGCTGAGCCCGGGGAAGGCTTTACCAAGCAGTTCGCATAACGCGCCCAAGCGTGCAGCACTGGGGTCATGGAGGGTGATGCTGGCAATGCCGGCCTCACCCAGCGCATAGCTGATGGCACTGCCGACACCGCCGCAACCAATCACCAAGGCCCGCTTGCCCGCCGGCTTGAAGCCATGCTTGCGCGCAGCGCCCAGGAAGCCGGCGCCGTCCACGTTGTCGCCCAGCAGGTGCCCGTCAGGCTCGCGGCGAATCACATTGACCGAACCCAGGGCGGCGGCGCGTTCGCTCAAGCGGTCCAGGCGGTTGGCGAGGGCCTGTTTGTATGGGACGGTGACCACGCAACCGCGCAGGTTCTGCCAGCCGCGCAGGCTGTCGGCAAAGCTGGCCAGCGCCGCTTCGTGCAGGTCGATGGGCAGCATGGCGATGTTGCAGTTGTTGTGGGCGAACCAGGTGTTGAAGTTCTCGGGGGACTTCACCTGGGCAATGGGCGAACCGACGATGGCGACCAGTTCAGTGGATCCACGAATCATGCTGACCTCCTTATTGTGTTGTTGTGGAGGCAAGCGTGATGCAGGGGAGAGATAGCGACAATGCGCCGCACGGGGTTTTAGTGCGATAATCGCAATGGTGATCCGGTTATCGCAGTAATCGGCAGTTTTTTCTCCCCCCTCTTGCGAGTCGAAAAAATGAACACGCCCGCCATTCACCCCCGCGACCTGATCGCCGGTTTGCAGAAAGGTCTGGCCCTGATGCAATTGTTCAGCGCCGAGCAACCGCGCCTGAGCGTGCCGCAGGCGGCCAGGTTGTCTGGTCTTACGCCAAGCGCCACACGGCGTTTTTTGCTGACCCTGGTGCACGAGGGGTTCGTCGAAACCGACAGCCGCGAGTACTGGCTGACGCCCAAGGCTTTGCGTATTGGCCAGGCGTATGTGGACTCGGCGCAACTACCGCGCATGCTGCGGCCGATTGTGGAGCAGGTGGCACGCCAGACCCAGGAACATGTGTCGGTGGGAACCCGCGATGGTGACGAGATCATCCACCTGGTGCGCAGCCGCTATAGCCATGTGGCGTCGTTGTCGATCAGGCCCGGCTCGCGGGTGCCGATGTATTGCACGGCCGGCGGGCGTATCTGGCTGGCCTGGCTGGGTGAGCGGGGGCGGGATGAGTACTTTGCACGCACCACGCTGCGGGCGTTGACGCCTTATACGCTGACAGACCGGGTGCAGCTGGACGCGGAGTTGCTGCGGGTGAAGGAGCAGGGTTTCTGTATCGTTGATCAGGAATATGAAATCGGTATGCGGGTGCTGGGTGTACCGTTGCTGGACCGGGCGGGTCAGTTGAAAGCGACGCTGACCATTACTACTCATGCTTCGCGGCTGAGTGTTGATGAAATTCGCATGCGTTACTTGCCGCCACTGTACGAGGCGCAGGCGCTGTTGCGGCCAGTGCTGGATTGAGGCGTTCATCGCGCAGGCAGCCCGCTGCGATCCAAGCCGCGATAGCGGGCCTGCCCGCGACCACCGGCGCAGCCGGTGCCGTCCATCGCGTCGCCTGCTTTGCGGGCTCGCCGGCTCCCACATTGACCGCATCGGCTTCAGCTAAGCCTATTCAAAGGCTTCGGCCACACCCTGGTCTTCACCCAGGAACCCACCACTCTGGTGCTGCCACAGCCGGGCATAGGTACCATTCTTTGCCAGCAGTTCGGCGTGTGTACCTTGCTCGATGATGCGCCCCTCATCCATCACGATCAGGCGGTCCATGGCGGCAATCGTCGACAGCCGGTGGGCGATGGCGATGACAGTCTTGCCCTGCATCATTTCGTCCAGGCTTTCCTGAATGGCCACTTCCACCTCCGAGTCCAGCGCACTGGTGGCTTCGTCCAGCAGCAGGATCGGTGCGTTCTTCAGCATGACCCGGGCAATGGCGATGCGCTGGCGCTGGCCGCCGGACAGCTTGATACCGCGCTCGCCCACCAGGGTGTCGTAGCCGTTGTGGCCCTGGCGGTCGCTGAGCTGGCTGATGAAACCGTCGGCCTGGGCATTGGCTGCAGCGGTGCGGATTTGTGCGTCGGTTGCGTCCGGGCGGCCATAGGCGATGTTGTCCCGAATCGAGCGGTGCAACAGCGAGGTATCCTGGGTGACCATGCCGATGGCGCTGCGCAGGCTGTCTTGCGTGACCTTGGCGACGTTCTGCCCATCGATGCGGATTTCGCCACTGTCCACGTCGTAGAAGCGCAGCAGCAGGTTGATCAAGGTGGACTTGCCGGCGCCGGAGCGGCCGACCAGCCCAACCTTTTCGCCGGGGCGAATGTGCAGGCTCAGGTCATTTAGCACCTGGCGCTCGCCGTTGTAGTTGAAGCTGACCTTATCGAAGCTCACCGCGCCGCCGCGGGTCACCAACTCGGTTGCACCCGGTGCATCCTGTACCTTGGGGCCGCGGGTGAGGGTGGCCATGCCGTCCTGCACGGTGCCGATGTTCTCGAACAGCGAGGTCATCTGCCACATGATCCAGTGCGACATGCCATTGATACGCAGGGCCATGGCGGTAATGGCCGCGACCGCCCCGGTGCCGACCTGGCCCTGGTGCCACAGCCATAACGCGTAGCCGCCTGCGCCAAAGATCAAGCCCACCACCAGTGCCTGGTTGACGATCTCGAACTGGCTGACCAGGCGCATCTGGCGAAAGCCGGTTTGCTTGAAGTCCTCCATGGCCGCGCGGGCGAAATGCGCTTCGCGTTTGGAATGCGAGAACAGCTTTACCGTGGTGATGTTGGTGTAGGCGTCGGAAATTCGCCCGGTCATCGACGACCGTGCGTTGGCCTGTTCTTGCCCGACCTTGCCCAGGCGGGGCACGAAATACAGCATGGCCAACCCGAACAGCACGAGCCAGGCAATGAACGGCAGCATCAGCTTCAGCGCAAAGCCGCCGGCCAAGGCGATGATTGCAATAAAGTACACGCCGATGCCGGGCAGGATTTCGATGAGCGTGAACAAGACCTCGCGCACCGCCAGCGCCGTTTGCATCACCTTGGTGGTAACCCGGCCAGAAAACTCGTCGGAGAAGAACGACAGGCTCTGGCGCAACATCAGGCGATGGAAGTCCCAGCGCAGACGCAACGGCAGATTGATTGCCAGCACTTGATGTTGCACCAGGGTGCGCAGCGCCACCAGCCCGATGCTGGTCACCAGCACGATGCCAATCCCCCACAGCACGTGGCTTTCCTGTGTGCTTGCGGCGCCACCGGCCTGCCAGGCCGAGAGCAGGTCGACCACCTGGCCGAGAAAGGCAAACAGCCAGGCTTCGTAAATCGACACCCCGGCACTGAGCAGCGCCAAGGCAAGAATGTAGCCGCGGGCGCCTCGGGTGCAGGCCCACATGAAGCGCAGCAGGCCCACGGGCGGCGGCGGTACTTCGTCAGGGGGGAAGGGGTCTAGCCAGCGTTCAAAAATGCGAAGCATGCGTGTCTCCGGAAATCAGCATCTGCCTGACAGGTAACCTTACCGCACATCGCAACATTCGCCTGTACGAACGCGCCGGGGGCGTAGCGTTCGCCATGCTTTGCAATTCATTACATTTCTCGTTGACATTATTTTGCCTTCCTGCTGTAGAATTGACGCCCTTAAAGGGTGCGGAGGTGTTTTTGCCGTTTTTTTGACGAAGGTCAAGGGGCGTCGACGACACATGTGCCTATCTATCTTTGAAGCCCTTTTAGATTTTTGACTTAGAGCCACTGTTTTGACGAATGGAATGCCGCTTTTGGCGATTTCCGGCATAGGCGCCGAAAGCAGCTGCCTTCATGAACAAGGACTGTACTGGATAGCCTGTGACGCCACGGAAGACGCCACTTTGCTATGCCGCCAAGTGATCGAAGGCATGCCCGACGACCTGCGGGCAGCCTTGCTCACCGATGCCCAAGCCATGGGTGATGTGCTGGGTGCTCTCGATGCGGGGCAGGGCCCGGCCGAACTCGCACTTTACGAAACCAGCCCGCAAGCCATCCTGCACCTGGTTGATGATTTGCCACGCATCGACGTGCCTGGGCGTGTGCTGTTACTGCTGGCGCCACTCGAGGCCTGGGCGGGCGATGACGTTGCCCGTTGGTGCAGTACCCTGCGCCCGGCGTTGTTGGCCGAGGCTGCGCTGCTGCTGGTCATCAGCAGTGGGCAGGGTGCCGGGCGGGTGGAGCAGCTGCGTGCGTTCAATCAGGGCGTTGACGGGCTGGCCCAGGTGTACCGTGGCAAAGGCGGGGTGCGCTACCTTCAGCATTTCTGGAGCAACCCGCTCGGCAAGGCCGGGACCCGAGACCGGGAACTGGCGCGCCTTGATGCCGGGTTTGCCGCTACCGGTGCGCCCCAGGTGCCCTCCGACACCGGTGGTGATGAGCTGCTGTGCCTGGCCCAGCGCCCGGTACTGGAAGGCGCGCCTGCCTTCTCCGGGCACTGGCAGGTCTGCGAAAATCTTGACGATCTGAGCGTCAAAGCCAGCCGTGCGGTGTCTGCCACGGTCATCTTTGCCATGGATAGCGGGCAGCGCCTGGACAGCCTGGCACGCCAGCTGCACCGCCTGCGCCAGTTGCGTGGCAATGCCTTGAAGCTGGTGGTGCGCGAGATGGCGCCCACCCTGCGTTACCAGGACGAGCAACTGCTGCTGGCCTGTGGTGCCACCCAGATCGTGCCGTTCGGTGCCAGCCTGTCGCGTTTCCTGACCATGGTCGAGAGCATCCAGGGCTACGTATGGCGCCGGCATCTGCCAGGCAATTTCGATGCCTTGCTCGCACGTCTGCGGCCGCTGGCCATTTGCGGGTTGGTGGCGCCCCGGGCATTTGCCGACGCCGTGCAGACCATGTGGCACGGTGTGCGGAACGGCGAAATCGTCCACCAGTTGCTGGTATTGCGCCCGGCGCCCGGCCTGACCCCGCTGCAGGCCTGCTCGCGCACGGTGTTCCGCCGCGATGGCGACATCGCCTGTGTAGTGGGCGACGTCCTGTTCCTGTTCTTGTTCGCCTGCCGCTCCGAAGGCGTCGAGCAAGCGCTTGACCACATCTTCCAGTTGTCATGGAAAGAGCTGTTCATCAGCCAGGAGGTGCTCGCGGGGGTCGACAGCCTGGCCACCCCGGCCTTCCTCGATGAGCGCGCACCCCGGCCACCCCGGCTGGATGCATTGGCGCAACAGCCTGCACGACCAAGGTCGGCCTTGGCACCACGCCGTGTCGCCCTGGGCAAGCGGGGCACAGCATGAACTTCGGGCAACTCCTGCAAGTCATCGCCATCACCGCACTGGTTACGTTTGCCCTGGCCCTGCTGGTGCACCGCCTGCGTGTTGCATGTCGCGGCTGGTTGCGCCGCCGCCTTCCACCCCGTTACCTGAAACCGCTGGGCGTACGCCACCGCGCTGCACGCCAGGAACCCCGTAATGACTAAGAACACCGCCTCCCTCCCGGTACTGGCCCGCTGGCCTGGACTGGGAGGGTGGAACCTCTATTTCCTGGCAAAATTCCTGCTGGTCGCCCTTGGCATGCTGGACTTCCAGGCGCTGCCCAACCTGTTGTTCGCCGCTTTCCTGCTGCTGCCTTTGCCGGGTAGATGGCTGCGCATCGCGCGGCAACTGGTAGCGGTGCCGATGGGTGTCGCGTTGTTCTATCAGGACACCTGGTTCCCGCCCTTCAGCCGCCTGCTGGCACAGCCGGGTGTGCTCGACTTTTCATGGGACTACCTGCTCGAACTGCTGGGCCGCTTCATCAACTGGAACCTGCTGGGTGCGTTGGCGCTGTTACTGGTGGGGTACCTGTACTTGCGCCATTGGCTGCGCCTTAGCACCTTGAGCCTGCTGGGGCTGACATGGCTGGCCGTCGGTGGCCTGCCTACACTGGCAGTCAACGCCGGCCAGCCTGCTGGCAATGTGCTTGCCAGCCCCGGCAAGCCCGCGCAGGCCGCTGCGCTTGCCGACAATGCCACGCTCGACAGCTGGCTCGAACGGTTCTTCGCCAGTGAGCGGGAGCGGGTGACGGCATTCCCTGCCATCAATGCTGATGAGCAACCCTTCGATCTGCTGGTCATCAACATCTGCTCGCTGGCCTGGGATGACCTGTCTGCCGCGGGGCTGCGAGACAACCCCCTGCTTTCGCGCCTGGACGTGATCTTCGACCAGTTCAACTCGGCCACCTCCTACAGCGGGCCGGCGGCCATCCGCGTGCTGCGTGCCAGCTGCGGGCAGTCGTCCCACGCGGGCCTCTACCAGAGCGCCCCGGAGCAGTGCCTGTTGTTCCAGAACCTGGCCAAGCTCGGCTTCCAGAGCAATACCTTGCTGAACCACAGTGGCCACTTCGACAATTTCATCGGCGATATCACCCAGCAACACATGCCGCAGCCCGGCTTGCGCAATACCGAATTCCCGCGCGCGCTGGTCGGCTTCGACGGCTCGCCGATTGCCAGCGACCTGGACGTGTTGCGACGCTGGTGGGGGCAGCGCAAAGGCAGCGCCGCCGAGCATGTGTCGCTGTTCTACAACAGCATCAGCCTGCACGACGGCAACCGTATCGTTACCGCCGACGGCGGTACCCGCGTGGCCGATTACGCCACCCGTGCCACCCGCCTGTTCGGCGAGCTGGGCACCTTCCTCGACGAGCTGGAGCGCAGTGGCCGCCGCGTCGTCGTGGCCATCGTCCCGGAACATGGGGCTGCGCTGCACGGTGACCGCATGCAGCTTTCAGGCATGCGCGAAATCCCTACGCCGTCGATCACCCATGTGCCGGTCGGCCTCAAGTTCATTGGCATGGGGCAGCCTGCCCGCAGCGAGCCGCTGCGGGTCTCGGCACCGACCAGCTACCTGGCACTGTCCGAGCTCGTGTCACGCGTGTACGCCGGCCTGGGCCAGCAGCAGCCGCTGGATGTGCCCGGCCTGCTGACCGACCTGCCGACCACCGAACAGGTTGCGCAAACCTCCGGGGCAGAGGTTGTGAACTATCAGGGGCGCGCCTACATGCGCCTGCAAGGCCAGGCTGACTGGCAGCCCATCCCCGAGGAGCGCCCATGAACACTGGTAAAGCAGACCCCGCCGACCGCAGCGACGATATTGCCCAGTTGCGCCAGCACCTGGCCATGCCAGACCTGAACTACCAGGACATCTCCATGCTGGTGGGGGTTCAGCAGGCGTTGCAGCGCTGGCCGTTGCTGGGTGAAAGCTGCCGGGCGAGCACCCCAGGTACCTCGGACGCGGCCGCAGCGCAGCGCGAGGCTGTAACGTCATGACCAGCCTGGCCTTGCACGGTGTGCGCGGTGGCCTGGGGCGCAGTGCTTTGCTGGCCGCGCTGGGCTATGCGTTGCAGGGGGTGGGCGAGCGAGTGCTGCTGATCGACCTGTGCCCAAGCAACTTGCTCGGGCTGCATTTCAACCTGCCCCTGGATACGCAAGAAGGTTGGGCGCTGGCCGAGCGGCAAGGGCGGCCGTTTGACGATGCCGTGTATGAAGTGCTTCCTGGCCTGCGCCTGATGCCGTTCGGCAACCTGCCAGGCGGCGTGCCGCACCCTGTCCCCGATGCGCAGGCCTGGCGCAGCCGCCTGGCCGATCTGGCCGGGCATTTCGACTGGGTGTTGTTGGACCTGCCGCAACGGGCGGCTGATACCGCTGGCCACAGCATCGAAACCGATGTGCGAGTACTGGTAGCCGAGGCCGAAATGGCCAGCCACCTGTTGCTCGGCCGCGAGCCGCTCGAGCGTTACGACATGCTGTTGGTCAACCGTTACGACCCGGCCAGTCGTTTGCAAAGCGACGTGTTGATGGTATGGCGTGACCTGTTCCGTGATCGCTTGCCGATTCAGGTGGTACACCGCGACGAGGCGTTCCTCGAAGCGCTGGCGTGCAAGGCGCCGCTCGGCCATTACGCGCCGCAGAGCCTGGCCTGCCGGGATGTGCAGAGCCTGGCGGTGCGCTGCCTGGCGAGGCGCCAGCCGTGACCTTGAGCCCCCTTTCGGCCTACACCTGGTTCAGTACGCGCGGTGCGCGCCTGCCGGTAGCCTGGCTGTTTACCCTCGGCGTATGGCTGGCCTTCCTGTTCCTGCGCCTGGAGTCTCCCGCGTGGCAGGCGCTGTTGGCCGAGCGCCAGCGCCTGTACCCGCAACTGGCGGGCAAGCGCCCGAGCCTGGGCGACCCGGTCCGCCTGTTGATCCAGAGCCTGTGGCTGTTGCTGAGGCAACAACCGGCCCCACGCCGACCGGGCCGCGCACGGCGTGCCTGGGGCAACGTACGCGAGCAGTTAGGTAACGCGCGACAGGTTGCGGGCCATTACCGCAGCCTGCTCATCGACGGGTTGCAACAGGTACCTGCCCGGTACCGTGGCAGTGCCTTCAGGCATGCAGCCTCGGCACGCTTGCGCGGCTTGAGCGTGTTCGCCCGGCGGGCGTTCTACAGCGTGCTGACACTGTGTGCAACTGGCCTGGCCCTGCTGTGCGTGACGGAGCCGTTCGGCTACCTGGCACAGCTGATGTTCATCGGCCTGCTGCTGGGCATTGCCATGCTGGTGCGGCACATGCCAGGGCGTTTCCCGACACTGATGCTGATCGTGCTGTCGACCATCATTTCCTGCCGTTACCTGTGGTGGCGCTACACCGCAACCCTTAACTGGAACGACACCACCGACCTGGTGTGCGG
>Ga0213824_1000454_pt1 | contig 31720 bp, 23 predicted proteins | sample MC6MC0906MG_FD_179892 | JGI IMG/M metagenome (GOLD analysis project Ga0213824, IMG submission 179892) | Enriched soil aggregate microbial communities from Iowa State University, Ames, United States - MC6-MC0906-MG | ecosystem: Environmental > Terrestrial > Soil > Unclassified | place: USA: Iowa...
CCCTGCGTGCCTGTTGGACCGGTATCTCCCTGTGGACCCGTTGGCCCTGTAACTCCTTGTGGGCCCGTTGGACCGGTTATCCCTTGCGGGCCGATTGGACCAATATCTCCTTGTGGACCTGTTGAGCCTGTGATTCCCTGTGGGCCTGTTGGGCCCATTATTCCTTGTGGACCTGTTGGGCCTGTGTCCCCTTGTGGACCTGTTGGACCTGTGTCTCCTTGCGAACCTGTTGGACCGTTATCTCCCTGTGGACCCGTTGGACCAGTGACCCCTTGTGAGCCAGTAGGGCCGGTTGGCCCTGTAACTCCTTGCGGGCCTGTTGGACCTATATCTCCTTGTGGACCAGTTGGGCCGGTGGTTCCCTGTGGGCCTGTTGGACCCGTTATTCCTTGTGGACCAGCTGGGCCGGTATCCCCCTGTGGACCTGTCGGACCCGTTATTCCTTGCAGGCCAGTTGGGCCGGTTGGACCTGTGACTCCTTGCGGGCCTGTTGGTCCAATATCTCCTTGTGGACCTGTTGGGCCTGTGATTCCCTGTGGGCCTGTTGGGCCTGCATCTCCTTGTGGGCCTGTGGGACCGGTGTCCCCTTGCGGGCCAGTCGGACCTGTCGATCCTATGAATCCTTGCGAGCCGGTTGGACCTGTATCTCCTTGTGGGCCTGCTGGACCTATACCCCCCTGTGGACCCGTGACTCCTTGTGGGCCTGCTGGACCCGTTATTCCTTGCTGGCCGGTTGGACCTGTATCTCCTTGTGGACCTGTGAATCCCTGTGGGCCTGTTGGGCCTGTGATTCCCTGTGGGCCTATGGCTCCCCGTGGGCCTGTTGCACCAGTTACTCCTTGTGGACCCGTTGGGCCTGTGTCTCCTTGTGAGCCGGTTGGACCTGAATCTCCCTGTGGACCCGTCGGACCGGTAACCCCTTGTATGCCGGCTGGGCCCATTAATCCCTGTGGACCCGTTGGGCCTGTTACTCCTTGCAGGCCAGTCGGACCTGTTATCCCTTGTGGGCCGGTCGGGCCTGTATCTCCCTGCAAACCCGTTGGACCGGTGACCCCTTGTGGGCCGGTTGCTCCCTGAGGCCCCGGTAATCCCATACTTCCTTGTGGACCCGTAGGGCCAACTCCCCCTTGTTGTCCTGCCGGACCCGTGGCCCCCTGTGAACCGGTTGGACCCGTTGGACCTGTTGGACCCATCGGGCCCACTACTCCTCTTGGGCCCATTGGACCGGTTACTCCCCGTGCACCTGTCGGACCCGTTGGGCCAGTTGGACCAGGACAGCCTCTTAACCCCCTGGGACCCTGGCTGCCAGGCGGTCCTTCCGGCCCTGTGTTACCTCTTACTCCCTGAAGACCTTTGGGCCCCGTTGGACCCGTTGGACCTGTAGGCCCCATAGAACAGCATCCTCTGTTACATCTGCAAACTTTTCCTGAACATTCCTGTATTGTCGCCGCCGGGTTAATTTCATGGCCATCACTGGCATATTGCATATTATGACACCCTTTCTAAAATCCCTAAAGGAACATTTTAGAATGACTGCAATAAACGTTCCATTTTTAAGGATTATTTGATTTTTGTACGGCAGCAATGATGTTAAAATTGCTTTTTAGCCGTTCATTATCGGGTGCATATTTAAGAGCACTCTTTACGTGTTCCAGGGATTCCTTCGGCATACCCAGCCAATAGGCAGCTATGGCGCAAAAATCATCCAGTGTATAATCCCAGGAATATCCCATATTGACAAAGGTTCTCGATTTTTCCTTTATCTTTAAAGCTTCTTTAGTTAAAAAGTACGTCATTGCCCAATCTTTTATTTCATAGCACATTTTAGAGAACTCCACATAGGAATCACGCATTTCCGGTACTTCAGCAATGGCTCTATAATACCAGGCATATGCTCCTTTTAAGTCTCCTAATTTATAGTGGGATTTTGCAATCCAGCGCATTGCAGCGCACCGCTCATCGCTCCATACTGCAGCCGGCAAAGCAAGATATTCCTTAAGTGTCTCTAAACATTTTTGCCACTGGCTTTTATACATATATTCTCTTCCAAGGTAGTAGCGCATCCTCTCATCCTCCGGAGCTTCCTTCACAGCAAGTTCCAAAAGGGGAAGATATGAACCGCGGGATTTATCAGGGTCCGGGTAATGGCTGAGAATCATTTCTTCGATGTATATGGTTTCAAAGGGTAAATTTCCCGTATATTGGAGATATTCATGGATAGGACATTTCCAACAGAAACCCTGCCGGCTATGCACTTTAAAATAATAAAATTGAATATCAGGAGTCCCATCTTCCTTAAGACTCCAGTTATAAGGGTATCTTCCCATTATTGCAGTAGGCATGGAACCTTCCGGTCTATGATTAAGCCATGCTTCCTCCAACTTGATACGCCAGCCTGGATTAAACAATTCATCCAGGTCCGTACAGACGCAGATATCTATATCCTCCGGGACATGATCCAAAGATATATTCCGTGCCACATCGAACCTCCACGGCTTAACTATGTCCACATATACAACCGCACCACGTTCTTTCAGCTTTTCAACGGTCCCATCATCAGAACCGGTGTCCGTGACCACAATTAAGTCAGCTTCACTCATGGAGTCCATCCACTTATCTACAAATTGGACCTCGTTTTTGCAAATGGCATAGACACAGATTTTTAGATTCATGAGGGTACCTCCGCCTTTTCCTGTTTTTTGATCCTATCCTCAATCAATAGCAGATTATTTTGCAGCCTTTTATTGGTGGAGTCCATGCTCACGGCTTTACGGGCATAGTCCCTGGCCTTCTCATACATCCCCATATTGTAAGCACCAATGGAACCATAATCAAACAAGGCATATCCCCAGCCTTCTGGGTCTACCAGATAACTTCCTGAATTTCTTGTAATAGATAATCCTTTTTCAGCCATAGCAAAGGACAACGGCCAGTTTTTTTCCTTATAGGCTGATTTTACTAGAGCAAGATAAGGTTCCCTAACATCCGGACATTCTGCCAAAGCCCGAAAGAGCCATGATCTGGCCTCTTTCATATTCCCCTTCTCTTCATAACATTGAGCAATAAAGCGCATGGAGGCACTTCGTTCCTCACTCCATTTTGCCGTCGAAAGGGAAAGATGTCTCTTCAGTATTTCAATTCCTTTATCAAAGTTTCCATAATACACATATTCTCTTCCAAGCCAGAACATGGACCTGTCATCAAGCGGGTTTTCCTGAACGGATAGTTCCAGAAGTGGAAGGTATTGGCTTCTTGGCTTTGATAAATCCGGATAGTGATTGAGGACCAGCCCATTGATCCATGAGATTTTCTCAGAACCTGTACCGCTATATTCCAGAACCTCATGTACCGGATGTACCCAGCGATAGCCATGCCTGATGTGGATTTTTTCCATGGGATACTGCTTTTGGGGGGTACCGTCAGCATTAAAGGTAAATGTAAATAAGTATCGTGCGCGGGTGTATTCCGGCCTCCATAGGTCTTCCAGCTTTTGCCGCCAGCCTGGTTCAAAGACCTCATCTAAATCGTTCGACACACAGATATCCATGTCCTCTGGGACATGGCTTAATGCCACATTACGGGCAGTGTCAAACCGCCATGGCAATATGGTATCTTCATAAACGATGGCTCCTCTTTCCCGGAGCTTTTCAACCGTATGATCGGTTGAGCCTGTATCCGTCACAATAACAGCATCGGCTTCGGATACTGCGTCCATCCAGCGGTCTACAAATTCTTCTTCATTTTTACTGATTGCATATACACATATTTTATATTGGTTCACTTCCACTGACTCCTCCAGTCATTTTAATAGCTTTTTTATTCTACTAAAATCAATATATGCAACTTGCAGCCCATCCTGTGAAGAAACGGTTTTAGTGAATACTTGACGAAACACTGCCTTAAACTTTTTTGATGGACTATTTATCATTCATAGTCTTATTCTTTAAATAAAAGATTTCTCTTAGCTGCATACTTTATATGGTCCCGGATCACTAAGCAATATTTGTTTGTAAGATATAATACGGGGCAGAACATAACTCTATATCCGTGTCAGGCAAATAAAAAAAGCCAGCTTTATGCCGGCCACAACCATTCTTTGGATTTAAATATATCTTTTGTATTCTCCAATAGGAAATGGATTCTCTAATCCCAGTACTCTTGGCCATAAGCCTGTATCGTCAATGATAAAGCCCATTATCATTCCCATGTGGCTATGTAAATGCCTAAACTGTGCTAAAATCAAAGTGAATTTATTATATTCACAATCCGGGGGAGTATCTAATAGCTGTTTATCTGTTAATTGAGCAAGGTAATTCTTTATCTTAATATCAATATTAACAAAATAATCATTTATTTCTTCTCTTATAAGACTTTTACTAGGGATTACATCTAAGCTATTCAAGTCCATTTCATGAATATCAGGCTCTGTATATTCCTTATCTCTTGGATTAATAAACCATAAATCCAATGAGTGAAGCATATGATAAATATGTTTCCAACAAGGCATCTCACAATATTCTTTATTCCATAGCTCATCTGGTACACAATCAATGATATTTTTCACTTCCCATAAAGCACGGGTTGTTTGCTCTGTTATTATATTAACTAATAAAATTTCTTCCATACCAGTACCACCTCTCAATAAAATTATATGTGCGATAATCATGATAGGAAATCCGCTCGTTACATATGACTTACATTTAGTAAACTTGTTATTTTCTATCTTTCAATGAAAATATGGATTTAATATCTCTCCATAATTCTATAGAAACAGCATTGATGATTAATTCTTCTATCGCCGAAATGCTTGCAATCAAACAGGCAAAAATAACTGACGCATAAAATCCTAATCCAATATATAGAAATGGAAAGGAGAACAAAACGATCCCAGTTAACTTATTCGCATAAGTGTGTAAAAAGGCAAGTTGCTTATAACGAATAAAACCAACACCTAACGATATCAGGCGAACAATGGCAATCGCAACGATCCAATAGATGCCCCATAAAGGCAATTTAAAACTGGAAACAAATATGGATAACAAAACTATAAACATGAAAGCATCTGCGACACTATCTAGCATCTGACCTTTTTTGCTAACGGTATTCATCTTTCGCGCAATCATTCCGTCCAAAACATCACTGATACCGCATAAAAAGTATACAATGAGAAATTGTCTGGAAAATGGTTCCATGGGTAACAAAACCACGGTTCCTAACACTCTTGCCATTGTGATTAAGTTAGGAATATTCTTCATCTGAGCCTCCGGTACTCTAAAAATAAAATTCCCTGCAGATAGTTTGCCAAAGTATCCGTTTATTGCAATTACTCAACAGCCGAAGCCGGCATTATGCCGGCTCCTCTGACAGTCCGTGGCTGCACTTTAAATTATTATGCAAAATCTTCCACGCCATATACGATTTCATAGATTTCCTTCTTATAAGGCAGAAAATCCTCTTCCGTCACAGGTTTTCCATAACTCATAATCCACAGCTGAATAGGTTTGTCCACTGGTTTCAAGGGCAACTGCTCATAGTAAAAGGAATTGGAATGAAACCCCATCCTTTCATAAAATACTGCCCTGCTTCTGGTCATGGGGTCCTTCTCTGTGATTGGTTCTATTTCCAGAAACACTGGCTTCTTCGTTTCTTCCATAGCCTCTACTACCAACTGCTTTCCATATCCTTTTCCCCTGCATATCTCCGTTGTAGCCAAATGTTCCATAAAAACACAAGAAGTCAGTTCCCAGTATCCCAGAAAGGCCACAATCTTTCCTTCCTCTTCTATGATCCGGACTTTATAACAGGGATTACCGAAAACCCTTTTCTGATCGTCTTTTGTCCGGCGCTCAATGTTAGGAAATGATTCCTCATAAATCTGGTATATTTCCTCAAAACGGGTCTGCGGGTTTATTAACAACATAATATCAATCTCCTAATCTTTATCTGTAATTGTTTCTGTCTTTAAGTGTATCATTTCCAGTGGAAAGAAGCAATGGAAAAGCCTGCCCCCAATTACCGGGGCAGGCTGCTTTTCATTTTATTTAATGGTAATTCTGCCCTGACCTGCAGGATTTGCATAATCAGCACCTACATTGCCGCCTAAATTGCTGCGGATATAAGTGGAAAGTAAATCTACATCAGTCATGACATCATCCCTGATTATCTTGCTTCCTTTAAACATGGTCATGCCATCACCGGAAGACTTTAACATGTAGTTATGAGCGGCTACGGTATAAGTCTTGTTCACATCAAGAGCAGCGCCGCCTACCATAATATCGGATACCCGGTATGCTCCGTTTACTTTTATAAAATTATCTTTTTCATCTACCTGAACATTGGAGGCCTTGGAAGTATCGATTGTATAGGTAAGACCTGATACATGAAGGAAACCACCATTCTCCTTTGGGCAATTCCGGGAAGCCATTTCCAGGGCATCCTTGATCTGCTGGCCAGTTACCTCTACAACACATCCCATATTGCCGAATGGGAACACGGTAAGGGTATCATTGTAGGTTATATTGCCGGCCTTAATGTTGGCTCTGACGCCGCCGCCATTTGAAAGGCCGATTTCTGCTCCAAGCACATAGCGGTATGCGTCCGCAGACAGATCACCAAGGTTTGTCTCTGCGCTTCTGACCGCACGTTTTCCGGTTGCCGGGTCATTCACCGTAAGTTCAACATCCGTATGTCCGATCACAGTCTTCAGTGTCTCATTATACTGAGCCTGAATCACCTTAATGAACTTGTCTGTATCATAGTCAATGGCCTTTCCGTCAGCTGTGACAGCGCTTTTTCCGGGAATCACCAACTGTACTCCTACAGTCAGGACATTAGGATCCTTGATTTTATCTCTGTTTGCTTCATAGATTTCATTCCAACGGTTATAGGAGCCTAATTCTCTCTTAGCGATCCGGCTTAAGGAATCCCCATTCTTTACGGTATAGGCGCTGGTGCCCGCTCCTGCCGGAACCTGGGAAACCAGTTCGTTTGAAAAGGTTCCATCCGTATGAAGTGTCAGCTTTCCGAAATTCTTTAACTTTGTACCTGTCTGGGTAAGAAGCACATCCTGGCCTTCCTTATTCTTTACGTACTTTCCATATTCCTCATGGGAATGGCCGTCGATTAATACATTAATGCCCGTAGTATTCTTGATCACGTTATCAGAGGTCCAACGGTCCGTTGTCCCGTTTTCGCCCAGATGGCCTACCAAAATTACATAATTAGCTCCCTCTGCTTTTGCACTGTTTACAGATGACTGGATCTGGTCATAAAGTTTTTGTCCATTTTCATCTTCACAAAAACCGTAAATATAATTTCCATTTCCATCCTGGAAATAAGCTGGTGTGGATTTCGTAAAGCTTTCCGGGGTAGTTGCACCTACAAATGCGACCTTAGTATCCCCATATGTAAAGATCTTATAGGGAGCAAATACCGTGGAGCCAGTCCTTAAATCCATAAAATTGCTTGAATAGTAACCGCAGCTTAACTTTCCTGCCAATTCCAGAAAACGGGGCATCCCATAATCGAACTCATGGTTGCCCGGCACTGCAAAGTCATAACCGACCTTATTCATAATGTCGATCAAATAACCTCCGTCTGACAATGTCCCAATGGGCGCGCCCTGAATGGCATCTCCGGCGTCAATCAGCGTCACATATGGAGTCTGGGCCTGCATCTCTTTCTTATAGAGAGCAAGTCCCGCATATCCTATGTTTTCATCAACCCCGCAGTGGACATCATTGGTATAGAGAACCACGATATCCCGGTCTGCCGCCAGAGAAGAAAAGGATATGCCTGTCGTCAGAGACAGGACCATGAGTAAAGCCAGCCATAGTGACAGAAACCTTCTTGTCTTACTTCCTTTCATTGTTGAAACCCTCCTTTTGAAAAGTACGTTTTCCTCTATTATATCAGATAAATGTAAAAATAGTATATTATTTTTCCATATTTTAAAATTATTTCTTCTATTTCTCAGGTTTCTTTTAGACATGAGAATTATAAACATAGAAAATGGATGCCCCATCCGCCAAAAGCTGACACTTTTAGCAGAAGGGCATCCCTCATCAATCAATTATTCAATTTCCTCACTGATTTCTATTCCTAACTCCACTAGCTGCTTAGGATCTACAGTTGATGGTGCCTCAGTCATCATGCAGGATGCATCTTTTACCTTAGGGAATGCGATCACATCGCGGATGCTGTCTGCTCCTACCATCAGCATGACCACACGGTCCAGACCGTAAGCAAGTCCTGCGTGAGGCGGAACGCCATATTTAAACGCATCCAAAAGGAAACCGAACTGATCCTGGGCCTGTTCCTTTGTAAAACCAAGAACTTCAAACATCTTGGACTGGATATCGCTCTGATGGATACGAACAGAACCTCCGCCAAGCTCCGTACCGTTTAAAACAATGTCATATGCTTTTGCACGGACAGCGCCAGGATTGCTGTCGATAAGAGCCCAGTCTTCATCCATAGGCATGGTAAATGGGTGATGCATTGCAGTAAAACGGCCCTGCTCTTCGGAATACTCAAGAAGCGGGAATTCCGTTACCCATAAGAACTTAAAGTCATCCTTTTTCAAAAGATCAAGCTGTCTTGCTAACTCCAGTCTTAAGTTGCCTAATACGTCAAATACCACTTTATCCCGGTCTGCTGCAAATAAAAGCAGGTCTCCAGGTTTTGCTCCCATTGCATCTGCCAGAGTATGAAGTTCTTCCTCTGTCATGAATTTTGCAAAGGAGCACTTATAGGTTCCGTCTTCATTCACAGCAAGATAAGCCAGGCCCTTTGCACCAAAGCCCTTTGCATATTCCACCAGGGCGTCTATCTTCTTACGAGGCATAGCTCCCTGTCCTTCAGCATTAATGCCGCGGACAGAACCGCCGTTTTCAAGCGCGCCTTTGAACACTGCAAATTCTGTATCTCTAACTACATCGGAAACATTTTTAAGTTCCATTCCGAAACGCATATCCGGCTTGTCAGAACCAAAGCGGTCCATGGCTTCTCTCCAGGTCATTCTTGTAATTGGAAGCTGAACTTCAAACCCACAGATTTCTTTAAATAATTTCTTTAACAGCCTTTCATTAACTTCCAGCACGTCCTCTACATCCACAAAGGACAATTCCATGTCGATCTGGGTAAATTCCGGCTGTCTGTCTGCACGCAGGTCTTCATCACGATAGCATCTGGCCAACTGGAAATAACGATCATAACCAGAACACATCAGCAGCTGTTTGAAAAGCTGTGGAGACTGGGGAAGAGCATAGAAAGAGCCTGGATGGACACGGCTTGGAACCAAATAGTCCCGGGCACCTTCCGGAGTGCTCTTAATAAGGGTTGGTGTTTCAATCTCTAAAAATCCCTCTTCCGCCAAGAATGCCCTTGTTAAGGTAGCAACCTGGCTTCTCACCCTGATGTTCCTCTGGATGTCAGGTCTTCTAAGATCTAGGAAACGATATTTTAATCTCAGTTCTTCTTTTGTCTTGCTGTTCTCTTCGATTGGGAAGGGAGGTGTTTCGGATTCGGAAAGGATTCTTAAACTCTTTGCCCTAAGTTCAATGGCACCTGTTGCCAGGTTCTCATTTACTCCTCCTGACCTTGCTTCCACTTCGCCGGTCACTGCGATAACAAATTCGCTTCTTAACTTTTCAGCCTTTGCAAAGCTTTCAGCTCCGCAATCACTTTCCTCAAATATGATCTGCAAAATTCCGGAACGGTCTCTTAAATCAACAAAAATGATTCCTCCCTTATTTCTGCTTTTCTGTACCCAACCCATTACTGTTACTTCACTGCCCACATTGGCTTTTGTAACCTCTGTGCATCTATGTGTTCTTTTTAAGCCTAACATTGATTCTGCCATAATTTCCTCTTTCCTGCCCATGTTTTTTGGCATATAGGTATGCCCCCAGGGCGTTCCTCCCGTTAAATTTACTTAAGTGCATCCCTATAGAATTCCTTATACAGTGTATAGCCTTCCTTCTCAAGGCCCTCTTTCTGGAACTTCTTATTTTTATTCATCTGGGAAACCAAAACGGTCACACCCTTAGCACGCTCTTCCATCGCCTCTTTGATGGCTCCATTCATCACATCATCACTTACACCCTTTTCGATCAGAAAGGCCACCTTGTCTTCCTTTCCAGGAACCGTGAAGCCCTCATCCATCAGGATCGTGATGATCCGTTCAAATCCAATAGAAAAACCACAGGCTGGTGTATCCATACCGGTGAATTTTCCGATCATCTTATCATAGCGGCCGCCGCCACCTACGGAACCAGGAAAACCATCTACCTGGATCTCAAATATGGTTCCGGTGTAATAAGACATTCCTCTCACGAGGGTAGGGTCAAACACGATGTGAAACTGGCTGGTGGTAATCTGGCTCACGCTGTCAATGATAGCCGCCAGGTTCTCCGCCTGCTCCTGATCCATCGCTTCCTTTAAGACGCTGCCCAAACTGCGCACTCCGGCAGCATCGTTTGACACCGACTCAAAAAGGGATAAATATTTTTTAATTTTTTCCTCTTCATAACCTGCTTCTGCCAGTTCCCTTGCCACACCGTCCATACCGATCTTGTCCATCTTATCCAGTATGATGAACACCTGGTCGTAAGCTTCTTCCGGAAAGCCGCAGAAGGCAGCCATTCCCTTTAAGATATTCCGGTCATTGATCCTTACGGTATATCCCTTAAAGCCAATCTTTCCAAGTAAGGTTGTGGTAGCAAGGATCAGCTCGATCTCTGCAAGCCTAGTGGAATCTCCCAGTATGTCAATGTCGCACTGGACAAACTGTCTGAAGCGCCCTTTCTGGGGACGATCTGCCCTCCATACGCTTCCCATCTGAAGAGATTTAAAGGGAGCGGTCAGGGACGCCGCATTATTCGAATAATATCTGGATAAGGGAACGGTTAAGTCATACCGGAGACCGCTGTCAACCAGATCGTTTTCAGCCTGTGCTGTCTCCAGATTTAGCTTTTCTCCCCGCTTCATGATCTTGAAAATCAGCTTTTCATTGTCTCCACCCTGTTTGCTGGTAAGGTTCTCGATGTGCTCCACACAGGGAGTTTCGATGGAATGAAAGCCGAAGCCGCCATAGGTTTCACGTATCTGGTTCATCACATATTCCCGTACCTGCATCTCGGCGGGAAGAATATCCTTCATTCCGGTAACCGGTTTCTTTTTCAATGCCATTTCGTTCACTCCGTTATTTTCTTAATTTTAAACATGCCTCTATTGTAAATTACATTTCCAATTTTGCAAGCATTTTTTCTTTTCTTTCCAGCATTTCGTCGATTCTTGCAATATACTGTTCTACATCTTTGACATTTTCCACCCGTTCCAGACGGTTCTCTGAAGGGAATACCACCTTTGTGGTAGTTCCTGCCCCACAGGCTATAATGGTCTGCTTTTCTTCCATAATTAAAATATTATAGATACAGGCTTTGCCTGGAAGGGAATAGCCGACGTTCTCAAAGTTTCCGGCCATATTTTTCTGGCGGTAGAGGTAGTAAGGCTCCTGCCCCATGCTTCTTGCATAGTCGGCAGTCAAATCTATCATTTCCTGGGTATTGGTGATCTTTAAATCCCCGTACTTTTCCTTAAACATGTTAAGGCGAGCCGCTCGCTTTATGGCAAGGGAATGAACAGTAATGCCATCCGGCCCAAGAGCCTTTATCTCCTCCATGGTATGGGTCACATCTTCCATATCCTCTTCCGGCAGGCCGATGATCAAGTCCATGTTGATATTATCAAAGCCCAAAGACCTTGCCATGGAATACCGGTCCTTTACCATATCTACGGTGTGGCGGCGGCCGATGATATCCAGGGTTTCCTGCTTCATGGTCTGGGGATTAATGGATATTCGTGTCACGCCATGATTTTTTAGAACCTGAAGCTTATCTATGGTGATACTGTCCGGGCGCCCGGCCTCCACGGTAAATTCCTTTACCCCGGTAAAATCAAAGGTTGCTTTCAGCCTGCTTATCAGTTTATCCAGATGAAGGGCGGAAAGGGAGGTAGGGGTACCTCCGCCGATATAAACCGTATCCAGAGTCCTTCCTGCCATTTTCTCCGCCGTATAATCCATTTCCTTAAATATAGCTTCCAGATACTGTTCCATGCGTTTTTCCCATTGTCCGATGGGGAAAGAAGTAAAGGAACAGTAAAGGCAGGTTGTTGGGCAGAAAGGAATGCCTATATACAAGCTATAGCCATGGCTGTAATCAATGGCGGAAATGAGTTCCATCTCCCGCCTGGCAATCTCCAGGCTTAGATCCACTTTTCCATCACTGGTTAAATAGGTATCTTTCATGTATCTTCGGACTTCCTCATCCGTATAACCTTCCATAAGCTTTGTCATGGCTATTTTGGTTGGCCGGATTCCCGTTAAAGTTCCCCATGGAAGTTCTATCCCTGTAAGCTCTTTAACCATACCGTAAAGCATCCGTTTGATCCGGTTCTTGGTTTCAAAACGGTCCGCAAAATCCACTTCCGTAGAGGAGGAATTTACAATCCCCTTCTCAAAATCCTGGATCTTCAGCTCAAATTCGGCCTCCCCTGTCCTGCCCCGGACAAGAAGACGGTACTCCTCTGACTGGCTTTCCTTGTGAACAAATCCCTCTCCCGGATAAAATGCCATTAAAAGTTCTCTGATATCCTGCTCAAAGGACTGGTCGTCTAATATTAATCCTATCATTTTCTATTTCCTATCCTCTGTATAGTGCCACCGGATTATACGATTTCTCATGGCTGATGGTAGTTACGTCTCCGTGCCCTGGATATACTACAGTATTGTCAGGAAGAGAAAACAGCTTTTCTTTTATAGATTCTATAATCCGAGATTGATTTCCTGTCGGAAAGTCAGTCCGTCCCAAAGATTCTCGAAAAAGCGTATCTCCGCTGATTAAAACTTCATCCTCTTTTATATAATAACAGAGTGACCCCTCAGTATGTCCTGGAGTAGAAATCACCTCGATGCTTATCCCGGCTACGGAAAGAATTTCACCATTTTTTACATATCTATCCGCCTCCACTGAACATTTTCTGCCCATATTAAGAGATAAATTTTCAGAAGGATCGTAAAGCAGCACCTTTTCCTTCTCGCCTGCAATTATCGGAATCTCTGGAAAAATATGTTTAATCCCTCTAACAGCCATAATGTGATCGAAATGACCGTGAGTCAGCAATATAGCTTCCGGCGTAACACAAAGATTGCTACACTGTTCAAGAATATATTCTTCATCGTCTCCCGGATCGACAATAACAGCCTTTTTTATAGTTTTCCGGTATATCACATAACAGTTGGTTTCTATCTGCCCTACCGGATATGTTTTAATTATTAAGTCACTCATAATCCATTTCCTTCTTCATGATGTAATTATTGTTTTTATAAGAGGAATACCGGAATATCTGTTCCGTATAATAATTTTACATGATAATGATCTGCGCATTCTGCCCATAACAAATTTTCCTGCTGCCTTGTAGTAATAAAGTAATCTGCTGTTGCAAACAAACACCTAACATCATCTCCCGGCACTCCCTCCTGTAAAGCAATTTCTGCCTCCTTATCTTCATAATCCTGTAAAAAATCCATAATTACAGCTGTATAGCCTTTTTCAACCGCTGAAGGAGATAGATATAGTATTAGTCTTGTTAGTTCTGGTAATGTAGTAAAATATTCTTTTAATACCTTTTCCCAAACTGAAAACGGTTCTTCAAAATCCATAATAAACAATATATTTTTTCTATCGTCCTTATCAAAGGCTGGAATTACCCAACGCCATTCCTCCTCTGCATTGCTGCGATACTTCTCAACAAAACCGCTGATTGGCAGATTAAAATCAGATTGGCGCTCTGATAACAGACTCTGATTCCAATCCCACCATCTTATCAAATTTAAATCCTTGATTATATCCTCATTAAATCGATATCCGACTATTTTAGCAGGATTCCCTGCCACAATCGCATATGCGGGCACATCCTTTGTAACCACGCTTTCTGCTCCGACAACAGCTCCATTATTGATAGTTACTCCACTTAATATAGTGACTCCATGCCCAATCCAAACATCATTTTGGATTAAGATCGTTCCCTTTCTACGAATAGTTATATTAACGGATTCCGTAAAAAAGCTGGGACTTCCCTGTATAACGGACTTATAGTTATGATTTAGATTAATTAGAAATGTAACCTTATCTGCTATTGACGTATACTTTCCAATTTGCAAACAATGAACGCCTTCAGAAAAATTAAAATTGATTCCTGACTGAACTTCTCCTTGTACAATATAACTATCTGTATCAAGTTGTAATACCGGAAACTTTTCCTCTGTATTAGGGACTTCAATACTTACAACTGTTGTTTCTTTTATTGTATTTGGATTATAATTCACATTAAATATCAATTATTACTCCTTCCTATAAAAGAGAAAAACTGCGTTATCCCGCAGTCCTCTCAATGTCTATGACTCCTTCGATTTGTCTCAGCTTATCAACAAGCTTACCCAGTTCTTCCACACCATGAATATCAAAAGTCATGGTAATAGTCGCCTTGCCCTGCTTGTTGGTTCTGGAGTTCATGGAGGTGATATCGATCTGCCTCTCTGTAAACACCTTGGATATGTCAACAAACATCCCGATCCGGTTATTGGCAAATATCTTGATCTCCGAGGAATACCGTTCCTTGGTGTCATCGCCCTCTGATTCCTGCCATTCCGCATCAATCAGACGATTCCGCTCGTCCTCAGGCAGGTTTAAGACGTTAACGCAGTCTGTCCTGTGGATCGAAATTCCCCGTCCACGGGTTACAAAACCTACGATCTCATCTCCCGGCACCGGGCTGCAGCACTTGGAAAAACGGACTGCAAGGTCGTGGATTCCCTTTACCACGATTCCGCTGCCCGATCGTCTCTTAACCGGCAGCCTATTGCTCATATCCTCAATGTCATTTAAGATGCTATTGTCCGTAACATCTTTTTTAAGCTTCTTATTCCGCTCATCCACCATCTTATTGATGACCTGGCCCTCTTTTAGGCCACCGTGTCCGATGGATGCAAGAACGGACTCCCAGTCACGGAACGCATAGCGCTTCATGACCTTTTCCTGGTATTCCGGCTTACTGATCTCAGAATAATTGATTCCCTTTGTCTTACAGTAACGGTCCACCATTTCCTTGCCGCGAAGGATGTTATCTTCTTTCAGCTCTGTTTTAAACCATTGGTTGATCTTATTCTTGGCCTGAGTGCTTTTCACTATATTCAGCCAGTCCCGGCTGGGCCCCCTGCTGTTCTGGGAAGTAATGATCTCCACCTGGTCGCCGTTCTCAATCACATAATCAATGTTCACCAGTTTTCCATTGACCCTGGATCCCACCATCTTATTGCCTACCGCACTGTGTATGGAGTATGCAAAATCAATGGGCGTAGAGCCTGCGGGAAGATTCTTCACATCCCCGGAAGGGGTAAAGCAGTAAACACTGTCGGAGAATAAATCTAAATCTCCCTTTACCATGTTTAAGAATTCCTTGTTATCGGACATGTCCTTCTGCCATTCCAGAATCTGACGCAGCCAGCTTAACTTCTCTTCCTCTTTGCCTGCTGCCACCTGTCCGCTTCCGCTCTCTTTATACTTCCAGTGAGCGGCAATACCGTATTCTGCGGTACGGTGCATATCATAAGTACGGATCTGGATCTCAAAGGGCTGCCCATTGTTTCCGATCAAAGTAGTATGAAGAGACTGGTACATGTTAGGTTTCGGCATAGCAATATAATCCTTGAAGCGGCCAGGAATGGGCTTATACATCTCGTGGATCACACCAAGGGCGGCATAACAGTCCTTTACGCTGTCAACGATAATGCGCACTGCAAACAGGTCATAAATCTGGTCCAGAGTCTTGTTCTGGTTCACCATCTTTTTATAGATGCTGAAAAAATGTTTTACGCGGCCATCTACTCTGGCCTCGATCCCGCCGGTCCGTAAATGTTCCTGTACCTCATCTACAATACTCTTTACAAAGGTTTCCCTGGCATCTTTTTTTAAAGATATCTTCTCAGCCAGCTCGTAATATATTTCCGGCTGCAGATATCTTAAGGACAGATCGTCAAGCTCAATCTTAATTTTGGAAATACCAAGGCGGTGGGCAATGGGAGCATAGATTTCCATGGTCTCTTTTGCTTTTTCCTTTTGTTTTTCCGGTTTCATGTACTGCAGCGTCCGCATATTGTGGAGGCGGTCAGCCAGCTTGATGATAATAACGCGGATATCCTTTGCCATGGCTAAAAACATCTTCCTTAAGTTCTCAGCCTGGATCTCCATCTTATCCATGGACCAGGATATCTGGGTCAGTTTGGTGACGCCGTCCACTAAAAGGGCCACTTCTTCCCCGAATTCCGCCTTCAGCTCGTCTAAGGACATAATCGTGTCCTCGACCACATCATGAAGGATCCCGGCGGCAATGGTTTCTTTATCCATCTCTAGATCAGCCAGAATAATGGCAACACAAAGAGGGTGAATGATATACGGTTCACCCGATTTACGCCTTTGGTCCTTATGCGCATCATCCGCAATATGATATGCCTTTTCTATCATGGTGATATCATCGGAAGGGTGATATCTCCTTATACTGCGGACCAGTTCTTCATAAAGTACATCCGGGCTGGTAAAATCAGCCGGAGCTTCCAGATCCACATCCACCTTCCGCTGTTCCGGACGTTCCTTTTCCAAAGCCGCCAAATTATTCTTTTCCATTATTGGATTATCTGCCATATGCCGTCACCCTTTTGTTGCATTTCTGGTTTTCACCTATTTTTAAACGTAGTTATCATTCATTATAATTATTATTGTCGAAAAATGCAATTATTTTTTCTTTCTCCCTTTTTTCAAGGAAAGCACCCTCCAGTGCATATCGGTTCATCTGCCTTAGATCCGCCTCCGTAAATCCCATATGTTTCTTAATGAGCTCTGCTTCCTTTTCCAGTGTGGTATCTGAAACAGTCATGTTATCCGTATTGTAGGTAACACGGATTCCTCTGTCATAAAATGCCTTTAGCGGATGCTCTTCTATGGAGGAAACAGCCTTTGTCTGAAGGTTGCTGATCACACACATCTCTAAGGTAATCTTTTCCTTTTTTAGGAGGTCCATACATGCCTCTGACTTGATTGCGGCACATCCGTGTCCGATCCTTTTTGCTCCGTAATGAACCGCTTTTATAATATTTTCATAATCTCCGCACTCTCCCGCGTGTATGGTAAAGGGTACGCAGTTCCGGTCCGCCTCCTTAAATAGGGGATCAAAATGTCCCATGGGAATCATTCCTTCCGGCCCTGCTAAATCTACCCCAACAACGCCCTTTCCTAAGTAAGCCTTTGCAATTTCAAAGGTTTGCTCATTTTCCCGGTCGGGCCCGTTAACCATGGCGCAAAGCAGGACCCCCGCCTTCATAGGGGATTTGGCTGTCCCCTTATTTATTCCCCTGATTACCGCTTCAACTGCCTTTTCCATGGTCAGTCCTTTTCTCATATGAAGCTGGGGTGCAAAGCGGATCTCACTGAGGATAAGGCCCTGGGCTGCCAGCCGTTCTGTTAAATGAAGGGCCGCCAGTTCCAGTGCTTCTTCCGTCTGAAGCAGCTGTCCCGGTAAGTCAAAGCACTTTAAATAATCCACAAGGCTCTCACAGGTTTCCCCTGCTACGAGGCTCTCTCTTTCGCCCTGTCCTTCAAAATCATATCCGATCTGCTCTGCAAGCATCCTTACCGTTTCAATGGTTAAGGAGCCGTCCAAATGCAGATGGAGGTCTGTTTCCAGTAGTTTCATAACGTTTCCTCCTTTATTCTATAAAAATATCTTATCATATTATAAGAAAAGTAACAAATATTTCGTGATTTACTCTTGCTGTATATGCTGCATTGATATAAGTCGGATGGTTTAATCTGAAGAGGAAGCCTTTTGGGGCAGTTCATTTTATTATCCTGCTCAAAATTAAGAGCTCTCATAAAAATAAAAAACGTGCCCCATAAAAGAAGGGCACGTAAACCATACATTAAAAGAAGTAGCACGGTGTCAGCCATTATAATATCATGTGCGGTTCTATAGAATTTCCTAGTCTTCATCCGCACTGCTTAAACAATGACACCACCGCCTCAAAGGATTGTATGCTGTATTCATAAGCCACAATTTTATCTACCTCATCACCGACCTCAGCCAGATCATAGGGATTTCGAAATGCCACCATAGCCATCGGTATCTTTAACTTTTCCAGTTCTTTTGCAAGAGAACTCTGACCACGGTTTAAATGTCCATTGTAAGTGCCAAGTACAAGGTTGGTATACCCCTTATCCTTTATCTTTTCCAGTATTTCGTTTATTTCCTTTGAATCCGGATCTATGGAAAAAGAATACGAAGCTCCTCCAAACCTTTCCTGCATATATGCAGCAAACAGCAGATCCTCCATCACACGGCTGGATGCCAAAGTGGAACGATAGGCAAAACAGCTTAAAAATACAGGATTTTCTCCCAGCAGATGGCAATATCCCATTTCCCGGTTCGTAAACCTTATGCTGTCGCGAAACAGTGATTTTATGAACTCTCCCGGTTCCTTAAGGGATTTCTTTCCCGTGGCTGTATTGGGTGCTGCATATCTTCTTTTGTATGCGAGGATCCGTTCCACTGCATCGTCTATCCTGGAAATGGGAATCTCGCCGGATTCCACTGCCCTCTCTATTTCCCTGACCGCTTCCGCTGCAAGGCCTGCAGTATGAGAAATGAATACCAGATCCACGCCTGCCTTAATGGCCTTTTTAGCTCCGGAAGCAGTACCGAAATATTCTTTAATGGCATTCATCTCCAGGCAATCGGAAATCACCAGCCCTTTAAATCCCAGCCTGTTTCTTAAGATTTCCTGGATCATGGTTTCAGACATGGTCACCGGTAAATGCTCTTTTTCGATTCTTGGAAACAAAATGTGGGCAAGAGTTACGGCTGTGGCTCCCTGCCGGAAAGCTTCTATAAACGGAATCAGTTCCTCCTGTTCCAGCTCTTCATAGGGTTTCCGGATGCTGGGCAGAGAAAGATGAGAATCCACTGCCGTATCGCCATGGCCTGGAAAATGCTTCACCGAACACATGATTCCAGCATCTAAATATCCTTTTACCATTGCACAGCCAAATTCGGTCACCACAGCCTTATCCGGTCCAAAGCTTCGCACACCGATCACTGGATTATCCGGATTGTTATTAATATCGAGTACCGGAGCCAGATTAAAATTGATTCCCAGCTCTCTTAATTCCTGCCCCGTAAGAAGTGCTGCCTCATATGCATGTTTCTTATCTCCGGTCTGTGCAAGAGCCATTGCTCCCGGTATGCTGACCGATCCTTCCGGAAGTCTTCTTACAACTCCCCCCTCCTGGTCAATGGTGATAAAAGCATATTCTCCGGTTTCTTCTTTTACCAGCCTTTGAATGGAATCACAAAGTCCCTTCAGCTGGCTCCTGCTTTCTATGTTATGGGAAAACAAGATAACGTTACCAACTTTATACTCTCTTATCAGCCGTATCATGTCTTCACTTAATTCCCCGGTTGGAAAACCGGCCACGATCATTTGTCCGATCTTTTGTTTTAAAGTCATTTCCCCCATACTCCAGTCACCTCTTTCATTCATAAAGATGATAAGCTTTTTTACGCTCTGAAAACGCTTTTGCATCCCTCTCAAATCCGGCCAGCAATTCTTCTTTTGATGATGTTTTCTTTGTCATCTGATCTGATCCGAACAAAAGATCTTCCATTCGCCTGGTGCTTCCCTCATAAGGATCCAGAAAAGCAAAGCGGTCTTCGTAAATGGTTTTTATTGCATCAAGAAGCTCCAGACCGCAGATCGTGGACCGGAAGGCCCGGCTGTCCGTAACATGAATATGGATTCCTTCGCAGGCTTCTCCCTGAAACTTGGAAAAATAGGGTGTAAAATAAGCCGGAGAAAACAACACACCTGGAAGTCGTTTTTCTGTCATATGCTTTACAAGCTTACCTGCATCTACAAATGGCGCACCGATTATTTCAAAAGGTGCCGTAGTTCCCCTTCCTTCCGAAATATTTGTTCCTTCAAAAAGACAGGTTCCCGCATATATCAGGGCAGTATCATACCTTGGAATTCCCGAGCTTGGCATCACCCACACATGACCGGTTTCCGGATGCATGGTATGCCTGTTCCAGCCCTCACAGGGAATTACCGTCAGCCTGCAGCCAAGGTTTTTCTCCTTATTTACCATAAAGGCCAGTTCTCCCACCGTAAGCCCATAGCGCATACACAGAGGATAAGCCCCTACAAAGCTTTCAAATCCTGGCTTTAAGCAGTTGCCCTCCGCTAAATCCCCCAAAGGATTATAGCGGTCCAATATAATAAGTTCTTTTTCAAACCTTGCGCACTCTTCCAGCGCATAGATCATCGTTGATATAAAGGTGTAATATCTGACTCCAAGATCCTGAATATCATATACGACAGCATCCACTTTATCTAACATTTCCCCGGTAAGCCTCTTTGACTTTTTCCGGTACAGGCTATATACCGGCAATCCGGTATCCGTGTCTATGTAGTCTTCAACATCACCTCCTGCGCCCACATTTCCCCTGACTCCGTGCTCCGGTCCAAACAGGGCTGTCAGCCGGTATTTTTTATGAAGTATGTCAATGGTAGAATTTAAATGCCTGTCAACGCCTGAAATAGAAGTGATCAGACCAAGACGTTTCCCGTCAAAGACCTTATGCCAGCGCTCCACACAATCGATTCCGTTTTTCACCATATTGACCCTCTTTATAATTCTGATAAGATAACCTTTTTTTGTTCCTGATCCACATCAAAAGCCTCTGCGTACCCGGTTCTTGCCAGACAGCCGTTTACCCTCATAAGATGCTCATAATATTCTTTATAAGGAAACGATGGACTGTGCACGGCAAACCAATGGGTGTCAATGGCCTTTTTCCATAGTTCAAATCCTTCTTTTGATACTTCCAGATAAATATATTTTTCAAAACCAGCGGAATCTTCCCAGTTTTCCGCATAGTAGGGTCCTTTTGCAAAATGAGCGCTGTTTTCTCTTTGAAGTCCGGAAAGTCCTGCGAAAAACTGAGCATCCTTAACGATCCTGTGGGTTGTTTCATGATCTTTGTGCATGCTGTTCTTCCAATGGGTCAGCAGTGCAGCAGGCCGGTATTGCCGGATCGTATCACAGAGCCGAAGCCTTACCTCCTCATTGTCCGGCAATTCTCCATCTGTGTAAGGGAATACCACTGCCTCTCCCCCAAGCATTCCTGCAAAGGTAACGGCTTCCTTTTCTTTTTGTATCCTGTATTCTTCCACAGACCGATAAGGCGGATTCCCTCTTTCTCCACCGGTCAATGCTACGGTAACGATCCGGTAACCCTTAAGTGCCATAGTAGCCAGATATCCGCCGCTTGTCAGCTCTGCATCTCCCACATGGCCTCCTATGGCCATGATGCACTTTCTTTCCTCATTCATCCGTCTTTCCATTCCTTCCTCATGTCCGCCCAGGTCCTCACGATCCGGAAACCTGCTGCTTCATAAATATTTCTTGCCGGATTATTTTCTCCTGTAAAAAGGCTCATAAAATCTGCACCCTTTTCCTTCAGACTTATGCATAACCTGCAAAACAGGATGGTTGATATCCTTTTCCCCCGGTAATCGGGATCCACGCCGATTCCGCAAAAATATCCCCTTCCGTTCTTTTCTACATCCAGCGGACCTGTAAAGCCGATCACTTTGCCATTGTGTGCTGCGATCAGAATGGGACGGCTGTTTTCTCCCTTTGCCGCCTCCCCGAGAATTTCTCTTTCCCACAAAGGATTTTGGAACTTATGTATCATCTCTTCCATGCCGTAATGCCTGTCAGTATTATAAATTTCTATCGTAATATTCTCTTTTTCCAACCCCTCTTTGATGTCTGCCGCAAAATCAGGCTCAGAATAATCATGAAGGTCTAAATAATAGCTGTTCTGCATGGCATAATCCCGGTACCTGCAGTTTTTAAAGAAAAGGTAGGCATTGCTTCCCACGTCAACTCCCGGAGCATTGGGATGATCCGCCGTCTTTTTCCCTGGAATCAACCAGGGAATGGTCATGGGATTAAAGAAGACGATTTCTATCCTTGAAACTCCGCTTTCCTTCCGTAGTCTGTCTTCCAGACAGGCAAGCATTGCTTTTCCGATTCCCTGTCCCTGCATTTCCTTTTTCACAACAATCATGGAAAGGTAGGCTCTGCTCTCTCCGCTTAAAAAGCAGCCTGACGCAAATCCCCAGCCATGTTCCTCCAGAATGGTGATTTTGTGTACCTCATCTGCCTGGTTTTCCATAAAAAACCTGCAAAAGTCATTCTGGTTTCCAAAGGGCCGGAATAATACCTCTTTTGCCCGAATCGCATCTTCAAACAATTCATAGGCGATTCCTGCATTCTCTCTGTTCAGATCAAAAAACATCATCCAAATCACTCCTTATGACTGAAAAACTGAGGCAGATACTCTTTATGTGCTTCCAGCAGCTCGTTAAGAACGGCCTTTGCTTCTTTCTGGGATCCCACCAGGGGATTGATCATAAGGGCCAGAAGGGCCTTCTGCGGGCTTCCGGTTATGGCCGCCCTGCACCCGGCTATTTCAAATGATTTGATCTGCTGCAAAAGACCGTTTACCGTCCATGGCAGTTCCACACCGTTTACCGGAACCGGTCCATCCTTTGTGATCCTGCAGCTGACTTCCACGATCTCATGATTCCTGAAATTTTTTATGGCACCTCTGTTAACGGTGTTTACCACCTGAATATCACCCTTGTCATTATAAATGGAATTAATCAGATTACATGCAGAATCACTGTAATAAGCACCGCCCCGTTGGGAAAGCAACTCCGGTTTTTCATCCAATCCGGGGTCCTGGTATAGCTCAAACAGCTTTTTTTCCACCTGTTCCACAAGCTCAGCTCTTGTCTCATGTTTTTCATACTTTTCCAGGGCTTCTTCCAGATATTCTTTCGCCATATAATAATATCTGTGATAGGAGCATGGCAGCACTCCAAGCTCTTTTACAAAATCTTTGTCCCAGCTGACTGCCTTAATATTCTTTACAACGCCGCCTTCTCCCCAATGGCTGACCACGTCTTCCGTTATGTCTTTTCCATCTGTTTCCACTCTGGTTACGTAAACCATATGATTCAGACCGCCCATGGTGACGTTCACCTCTTCCATAGGCCTTCCAAGCTGATCTGCCACCGCTTTGTGCATGCCGTAAGGGACGTTGCACAGTCCGATGAACTTCCTAAAACCGCTGTAGCGGTTCACTCCCTCCATGACCATACCCACCGGATTTGTAAAGTTGATCAGCCATGCTTTGGGGCACAGTTCCTCCATGTCTTTACAGATATCCAAAATAACCGGTATGGTTCTCATTCCCTTGAACAGACCGCCCGCACCATTGGTTTCCTGGCCCAGAAGTCCATGCTTTAAGGGGATCCTTTCGTCTTTCACTCTTGCCTGCAGCTGTCCCACCCGCAGCTGGGTTATGACAAAATCAGCTCCGGAAAGAGCCTCTCTCCGATCCAGGGTTGTATGGATTTTCATTGGAACTCCTGCTTTTTTTACCATACGTTTTGCAAATTCAGATACAATCTGTAATTTTTCTTTACCTTCAGGGATATCCACCAGCCATAGCTCCTTCACAGGCAGGGTTTTATACCTTTTTAAAAATCCATCCACCAGCTCCGGTGTGTAACTGGACCCTCCTCCGATTGCCACGATTTTTACACCTTTTTTCATGACCGAACGCCTCCTTCTCCGCTTTGCAGCAATAAATACAGGGCCCCTATTCTCCCTGCCATATTTCCCTGCTCACTGGCCTCAATGGCCGTATATGGTTCCAGATGGGGATACAGGGCATATACCGCTTCTTTCATATCCCTTATAAATATTTTATTTTCACTGATTCCCCCGCCGATCAGCAGTATTTCAGGATCCACCGTGACAGCAAAGTTGCCGATCACCATTGCACCCTTATAAAGCCATTCCCGGTATACCGGTTCAATGTCCGGCTGGTCCAGATGGTTGAATATAAACGTTCCATCCACCTTCCTGCCAAGGATCTCCGATACCTTTCTCACCAGAAGAGAGGTCGCCCCTGCTCCTTCTGCAGCCGGGTTGCCGTCCACATCCCGCAGTCCCACTCTGGTAAATCCTACCTCCCCGGATTTAAAGTGGCTGCCCCGGTGTAATTCCCGGTTTATAATGATGGCACCGCCAATCCCGGTTCCAAAGGTGACCATGCAGATATCCCTAAAATCCCTTCCCGCTCCCCGTACCATTTCTCCCAGTGCGGCACAATTGCTGTCATTTTCAAGCACAACGGGAATCGGATAGTTCCTGTTTATCTCTTCTTTTAAACAATACGCCCTGAAATTAGCCCCAACGCTGAAATCCGTATTCTCTCCTGTTACCGGATGGATAAATCCGCCCATGCAGATTGCAACCCCGCTTATCTGATCTACATAGGTTTTAACGATCCCCATGAACTGCCGGAGAAACTCGGCCGGCTGTTTTTCCGTAGGAGTGCTTCCTTCATAAAGAACCCGGTATTCGGGATCCATAAGGCTGTATTTTATATAAGTACCCCCTATATCAATTGCCAGGTATTGTTTCATATCCGTTCCTTTCTGCTGTCTCCCGTAATATGATCCTGACGGCTCCCTGGGCAGCTTCCCCCCTCATCTTCATGATCTCCAGCTGGGGAAACTTATTTTTCGCCTTTTTACAAAACAGGCGGTATATCTCGTTGTTTTTCATTAATACGCTTCCGCTTACAACTAAGGGGACTGGAGACTGAAAATGAGTCAGTACAGCTCCCGCAAGCTCCGTAAGTTCCTCCCCGCAATGATCCAAGATCCCGGCGGAAGCCGGATCCTTCTCCCTGATTCCTTCTTCCAGAAGGGGAGCCAGGGCGGCGATCTCTTTTTTGCTTCTCCCGGGATGATACAGCCAGGTGATAAGATCCTCCAAAGAATCCATCTTCAGATAGCGGAATGTTATTTCCTTCAATACAGTCTGTCCCTGTCTCCCATCCGATGACCTCACCACTGCTTTTAAAATATCCCTTCCGATGGCATAGGCACTTCCGGCATCATCAATGATATGGCCGTAGCCACCTGCCCGGAACTTAGCTCCAGACTCATTGATTCCGTAACAAATCGAACCGGTCCCAGCAATGAGTATGACACCGGCTGGCTCCTTAAGCGCCCCTGCCAGGGCAGTTTCATGGTCTCCCACCAGCCTGATCACTCCCTGCATCCCCTGTTCTTTTAAATACCGGGTGAGCAAATCCGCGGTATCCCGGTTGCTGATTCCGGCGGCGCCAATGCAGATTCCTCTGCATTCACTCATATTCATACCTGACGCTTCCAGTTCCCTCTTTAAATCCGTTAATGTGTGTTCTGCCGCTTCCCGGGACTGTCCATTGATATTTAAAGGTCCTAAACGAAAACTTTTCACCAGATCACCATGAAGTCCGGCTGCCATTACCGTGGTGGCGGTCCCGCCCCCATCCATTCCTATTACAAACGGTCCGATCAATTGATTTCCCCCTTTTTCCTTTTGTTATCCCTTTACCGCCCCCACCGTTACTCCTTCCAGAAAATATTTCTGCAAGGTAAAGAACAGTATAAACATAGGCAATGCCGAAATCGTTGCCCCTGCCATCATGGGCGAAAAATAAGTGGTATTAGCAAAACTGAAGTTTTTAAGCCCGACCTGAATGGTCTGCATCTGCTCATTGTTGCATATCAGAAACGGCCAGAAAAAGGTATTCCAGCTGCCCATAAAGGTCATGATCGCCATAACGGATAAAATTGTTTTAGAAATAGGAATAACTATTTTTATCAGAATCTGAAACTGGTTGCAGCCTTCTGTTCTTGCCGCTTCCAGAATCGAAGTGGGAAGGGAAGAAAAGAACTGTTTCGCCATAAAAACATTGTAGAAGGTGACCAAAGACGGCACGATCAATGCAGTATAAGTATCTGTCAGCTTCAGCACATTGGCTACCAATATGTACAATGGTACCTGCGTGACCTGATAGGGCACCATCATCGCAAACAACAGCAGGAAAAATAAGAACTTACTTCCCGGAAACCTTACTTTTGCAAATGCATATCCGGCCATCCCGGCAAAAACCACATTGCTTAATGTGACGACGCCAGCAACAATCATGGAATTTACGATCCATCGGAATGAACTTTTGCTGAATCCAAAAAAGAATTTATAGGAATCCAATGTTACATATTTCGGGAACAGAGTATAACTGGCTGCCCCAATCTCATTTGGCGGTCCAAAAGATGAGATGACCATGTAATAAATCGGAAACAGAGTCAGGACGGCCAAAAATAGCAGGATGGCTGTCATTGCCCCGTTTCTTAACACTGATTTATATTTTTGATTGTCCCCATATTGCCTAAATAAACCCATACCAGCCCTCCTTCCTAGTACTCAACATCAGCAGCCATTACCTTAAACTGGAAGACTGCAAAGACCGCAATGATTCCTGCCAGTAATAATGCCTGTGCACATGCTTCCCCATAGTTAAAATATTTGAAAGCATTGTTAAATATCAGCAGTCCTACCATAGTTGTGGCATGATCCGGTCCTCCCCCTGTCATTAAATACGCCGTCTGAAATGCCTGGAACGCATTGATCACTCCGGTAATCGTCAGAAAAACAGTGGTCGGTTTGACCATAGGCCATACGACGTATTTGATTCTCTGCAAAAAGGTGGCTCCGTCAATATTGGCAACCTCATAATAGGTGGGATCAATCCCAAGCAATGCAGCCACATAAATAATGACAGTAGAACCAAGGCCTGAAAATATTGTCATGATAATCAGTGACAGCATGGCCGTCTGAGAGCTGCCCAGCCAGTTCTGATTCTGGATCCCAAATGCCCGGATCACCGAATTTAACAGGCCGCTTGGCAGAGGATCAAATATCCATTTCCATACAAAGGAGAGAGCTACTCCCGATGCAATCCCGGGCAGATAAAATACTGCTTTAAAAAATGACTGGCTTCTTTTCTTAAAGGGAACCAGCAGAATGGAGATGATAAATGCCACCAGGATGGAGATGGGCACCGTTACGGCCGTATACACGGCTGTGTTCCAGATGGATTTAAAGAAAAGTCCGTTTTTTAATGTGTTACTGTAATTGGAAAATCCCACAAACTCTGTTTTTAAAGGCTTATAGGATTGAAAGCTTACAATTGCCGCCTGTACTACCGGATACAATGTAAAGATAATAAATGACACAATGGGCACGAATACGAAAACATACCCCCATTTGGCATCATTGTTTAACCGCTTTCTTTTTTTAGCTGTCTGCATACTCCTTCCCCTCTCCCTTCGTTCTAAAAAGCATAATGATTCCCTAAATAAGAAATGGGCATTGGCACCTGTTACGATTACCAATGCCCGTAAATCATGAAAACCTATGGATCTCATATTCCATTAATCCATGACACAGCCTTCCTCACCAAACGCCTCCACTGCAGCCTTTTTAATGGCTTCGTGCATCTCCTCCGGGGTAATTTCGCCTGCTAATAACCCCTGGAATTTTGGCAGAATAACCTCATCCTCAATTTTTATCGCCTTTGCTCCTAAATCAGCCGGGATGTCAGGTCTGGCTTCCGCCACCTGGGTGGCAAGATTTTTAACTGCATTTGTATTATTCTCATTTTTCCCTTCCATCGGAGGAAGGGAAGCAAATGCTTCTTCTCCGGATTTGCATATGGGGCTGATATAAAGCTCCTGACAGGTTTCTGCCGCTCTTTTACCGCTTGCCAGGAAATAGGCAGCCTTTGCTACGTTCTTTAAATGATCCGGGCTTGGTTCATCCTTACCGCGGAAGCACACATATCCATCTACCGCTCCCTGGGCCTGCTGCTTATTTCCCTGGAACGTAGGAACCGGCAATACGATGTATTCCACTTCCTGGCTTCCTTCTACCGCACTTCCGTCATTTGCGGCCAGCTTTTTATTATTATCGGTAGCTAACTTTTCAAAAACCGACAGTCCCTTGCCGGTGATCATGGTCTGCTCGGTCAGGAACATGTTCCATCGTTTTCCCGCATCCACGGAGCTTAATTCTTTCGGCATGGAACCATCATCAATTAAGGCTCTGATGTCTTTTAAAAATGGAACCATATGACTGCTCGTATATGTATATTTTAAATCCTTGTCAAATGCAGCTGACATACCTGCATTTTTTACAAAGATTGAAAAGTAATCCTTTGCAGCTACGCCTGAACAGGCAAAAACAAAGCCGTACCGGGAATAGTTATCTCCGTCCTTTACAACTCCTTTTTTGATAGCTTCCCGAAATTCTTCATAGGTCCAGCCATTCTTCTGTATTCCCTGCCAGTCGATCCCTGCTTCCTCCAGCATGGCCTTATTACCGCCGATTGCCTGTATCTCCACATAGGCGGGGAATCCATAAAGCCCGTCACCATTTTTAAAATAGTTGATAATATCTGCGTTGTAATCTTCTATCATTTCCTTGTCCGCATATTTGGAAATGTCTACCAGCATTTCCGTATCCAGATATTTCGTAACCCCGGTAGAGCCGATGAAAGCAATATCAGGCGGAGAGCCGGCATTTACCTGAACATCCAGTTTTTCCGTAATGTCTTCCCAGCTTGCCGTTGTGATCTGCAGCTCCAAATCGGGATTGGCTTCGTTAAATTCCTTTGCATATTCCATCAGTTTTTCCTGATAGGATGCAGAAACAGGCGGAAGCAATGCCTTAACAATGTCTTTTCCATTGCTTTGCTGCACCGCAGTGCCCTTTGCGGTAGTTCCGCAGCCCGCCAGTGTACTGGCAATCATGGCTGCTGCCAACAGTACGGATAGATTTCTTTTTTTCATGTTTTCTCCTCCATTATTTTTTATATCTGCTCTATGGCGTAAACACATGTCTATATGCTTTTGCCAACTTCTCCCTCGCCTTTATGGGAATGCGATCCCTGCCCCAAGTGCTGCCATTTCCTCATGGCTGTTTCCATTATATATTTCTGAATTCTTTTTGTCAAAGAATTCAGATAATTACGAAATATTATTTCACACCTTGAAATAATGCTTCAAATTTCACCATCATTTTCGACATTTATTCTTATAATTTTCCACAATACCCCATTCTATTTACGCATTTTTATCATTGCATTCTTTCAGAATATCTTTTTCCATCACTCTCCATAGTTTCGTAAAAAGAAGCAGGTCAGATAGTCTGTATATACAAGACATTTCTGACCTGCAAAAGCAATGAATTCTGTGGTCAAGCTATGTATTATCTGATTTGTACTACTCCATCCACTACCCACTCTCCATTTGCGTTAACAGCATAACCATCTGGGGTGATGGTGCTCTTAAGCATTGCGCCATATTTGTATTGCGTTGCCTGATTAACCGGATTGAAGAAGAAACATTTTCCGTTAATCCATCTCCAGCCTGTGACCATAGCGCCGTATGAGCCATCATGATTTTCGCTTAAGTAGTACCAGCTGCCATCTCCGTCCAAATACCAGCCTGAAACCATATACCCTTCTGCATCAAAGCGATACCATGACATCTGACCATTATAAGAACACTGATACCATTCATTTTTCGCATATGTTCCATCATTCTTAAGAGCCTGCCAGCCTCTGGCATTCTGTTTCCATATGGCTATGCCATAATCTTTATCTCTGTCTGAGTCACTGGAACGATCAGGCTTTTCGGGATTCTCCGGGCCTTCTGGATTTTCTGGCCCTCCCGGATTTTCTGGTCCTTCCGGATTTTCTGGACCTTCTGGGTTTTCCGGTTCTTTTGCTAGTTTTACATCGTCTCTGTCACGAATACGTATACGAGACACGGAATCCTCGGAGTCACCTATGACAGTTCTGGACGAGAGTCCTACTGCCGACATATATGCACCAATTTTTAAATCCTTTATCAGCTTATCCTTCGTAATATATCCGTCAATGAATATTCTTGCGGGCTTACCTGACTGATCCTGAAGCATAATCGTTTCTACCAGATTATTCGGCGCATCAATGGAAATAACCTTACCGCTTACCATGACTAAACTGCCCAGATTTTTGCCCTCATAAGCTTCTTTCGTAGTTTCCTTAACAGGCTCTGGAAGTTCCTTGATATTCGAATCAATTACCATAACCTTCTCTACTGCCAGTTGTCTCTCTCCTTGATAAGAAGAAGTTTTTCCAAATACCCTGATGGTCTGACCCGATCTTATATCTCCGGATACAGGGAAAAGATTAATTCCGCCAGTATGATCCTGCACGTAGATACTATCGAAGAAAGCAGTATCTTTATCATAACCAGAGGCGTTAGATGTAGCTATGCCTTCGATAATAAACCGCTCGCCCTCGCCTGCCGCCTGTACTTCCTTAATAGGCGTAATCTGCAATTGATTCGTCTTCTCTAATAGATTTGCCATGATCTGGTAGTTACTGTAATCATTGGTGGCTGCACTGTCAAATGTCAGCTGGAAATCACTCATAGTCGAACATCCTGATAAATATAGGGTAGATGATTCGCCATCACTGAAATAAAGCTCCTGAGTAGCTGCCAATACAAAACGTCCGTCTAATTTTGCCAATGCATCTCCTGATAATCCTACACCATCATGATCCACGCTCTTCGTATCTGCCGGTGCGTATACTAGAGGTTCTGCTCCTGATGGAAGCATGGCTCTGTCACGGACTGGATTTCCACTTTCATCTATAGCATAAATATCCGCATTGCCATATGTATTGAATTTAAGGCCTGCATCCACTCCAGCCATATATGGGTTCAGCAAATTATAATCCGTGCTCAGGATTCCAATCACTCTGCCGTCATTAAAGCCAGCGCTCTGTAACTCATCATCTGCAAACCGGAATGAACTTCCAAGAGCTTCCAGGATCTTATTCTGCTGAGCTGACATATGATCCCCTGCCTTGGACACATCACCTTTGAAACCATCATATGCCTCATAGGTATCGCTCCAGGCACAGACCATAATCGTCTTGCCGCCCTTTTTAGCAAAGGATCTGATAGCATCTAATTCTTCCTCTGTGTAGTTCTTATAATCCTCCCGTAGCTTCGTACCATCGCGTCTGGAAGGCGCATTTAATAAAATTCCAGTATATTTGTCATCCTTTAAAGCGGCTACCAGTTCCTCGCCCGTGTTAAGCGTGACCATCCTGATATTGTAATCTCCTGCTAAGGCAGTGAAATTACCCATACTGTCCTTATAATTTCCATTCACATATTCATTATAATGACTGGCATCTATCCCAAAAAATTTCATCTTCGAACTGTCACGTACATCAATTTGCAGCGTAAAGCTGAATGTCTTGCGATCGCCTTCCAGTTCCATTTGGGCAGTGACTTCTATTTCACTTACTCCTACCTTATCAAATATAAACGCTTTGTTAACCGTGTAAGTTTCTAATGATTTTAAATTCACGTTCAGATCTTTACTTTCAAGCACCTTGTCACCAGTTTTAAATGTCAGCCTGGTAAGTGTGGCATCTGATTCTTCATTGTTGAAAGCTGTGACTGTAAACTTCACCGGTTCGCCTGTCACTGGTACGTCTGTATCACAAGTAAAGGAAGATATGCCTGCTTTTGCAGCTGAACCATACCACACAGGAGCTGTTACGGCGA
>Ga0213824_1000456_pt1 | contig 31672 bp, 23 predicted proteins | sample MC6MC0906MG_FD_179892 | JGI IMG/M metagenome (GOLD analysis project Ga0213824, IMG submission 179892) | Enriched soil aggregate microbial communities from Iowa State University, Ames, United States - MC6-MC0906-MG | ecosystem: Environmental > Terrestrial > Soil > Unclassified | place: USA: Iowa...
CCGTGGATTGCCAATCACCACATGCGTTGGGATATACGCTTGAAGCGGTTGATGGGGTTTGACAAGAAAAGCCATTGGCGGTTTGTGGAGCAGTTGAATGCGTATGAGGCGCCGCATATCTGAGGGGCATGGCACCGGCTTCGCCGGTGTTCGCGGCTAAAGCCGCTCCTACAGGGATCGCGCTCGCTTTCAGGTGTTGTTGACGCAGTTGGCACCACAGGGACTGCATATGCCGGAAGCCTGCGCGGTGGATGGCACCGGCTTCGCCGGTGTTCGCGGCACAAGGCCGCTCCTACAGGTAGCGCATCAGCCTGAAGCTGCGCGGTACCTGTAGGAGCGGCCTTGTGCCGCGAAGCGCCGCACAAGCGGCGCTCGATTTCGGCAACGGCACACACCCCGAGCCGACCACAGCCCGCCCTCAGCCCAAGCGGGCCATTTCCTCTGCCACCACCGCCACGGTATGCCGAACCTGCGCTTCGGTATGCTCACAAGACACAAAGAACCGCACCCGCGCCGAATGCTCCGGCACCGCCGGGTACAGGATCGGCTGGGCATTGATGCCGCGGTCGAACAAGGCACTGGACAAGCGCCCGGCCTTGAACGAGCTCCCGGTGATTACCGGGATCACCGCCAGGCCGGTACTGGTCGCAGTGTCCAGCCCCGCCTCCCGCGCCAGGCGCAGGAACAACTGGCCACGGGCCTGCACCTGGGCGACGCGCTCGCGGTCATCCGCCAGCAACTGCAACGCCGCCAACGCAGCAGCCGTGACCGCCGGTGGCATGCCCACGCTGTACAAAAAGCCCGGCGCCAGAAACTTCAGGTGCTCGATCAAGGCCGTACTGCCGGCGATATAACCACCGCAACTGGCCAGGGTCTTGCTCAACGTCCCCATCCAGATATCAACGTCATTACCCGCCAGGCCAAAGTGCTCGCGAATGCCTTTGCCGGTGGCCCCCATTACCCCCAGCGAGTGCGCTTCATCCACCATCAGGAAGACTTTGTGCTTGTGCTTGAGCTCGACGAACCGGGGCAGCTCGGGGTAGTCGCCATCCATGCTGTAGATGCCTTCCACCACCACCAGCACCCGCTCGAAGTGCTGGCGCTGCTCGCCCAGCAAGCGGTCCAGCGCCTGCCAGTCGTTATGGGCAAAACTCAGGCGGCGGGCGCCGGACAGCTGGATGCCCTGCAACACACTGTTGTGAATCAGCTCGTCATGCACTACCAGATCGCGTGGGCCGAACAGGTAGCCGATGGTAGTAACGTTGGTGGCGTGGCCGCTGACCATCACCACCGCATCGTCCACCTCGTACAGCCTGGCCAGTTCGCGCTCAAGCTCGCGGTGCAGCGGACGATCACCGGAAACCGGGCGGCTGGCCGACACCGAGGTACCGTAGCGGTCGATGGCGGCCTTGGCCGCTTCGGCCACGCTCGGGTGGCCGGAATAACCCAGGTAGTTGTAGCTGGCAAAGTTGAGGTACTGCTGCTCGCCAATCTGCGTCTGCGCACCGGCCGTACCCTGGTGCAAGCGGAAGAACGGGTTGCTCAAGCCAAGGCGCATGCCACTTTGCTGGATCACCCGCAGTTGCTGATACCCCGGGTGCAGGTCAAAACGGTAGTGCGCCTCGGGCACTTTCAGGGCAGCCTGCTGCACCTGCTCCAGGGTAGCGCCCTGCTCGCCTTCGGCCGCCACATGGCGGCGCCGGGCGAGGGCTTGCTGGATCAGGCGTTGCTTGGCATCACCACCAAGGCCGGTCGGGGTTCTGGCTGTCATCTGGCACTCTTATTCAATCAATCGGTTGGGTGCCGCGTTGCTGTCGGCCAAGGCTGCGTTCATCTGCGCCAACTCTTCGGCACTGTGTTCGCTGCCATGGCGGGCAAGCACATTCTGCGCCAGCTGCTCTTCGCTGCTGCCCGCTTCACCGCGCAGCAGCTCCAGCAGGCGCACGGCAAGCTTGTCGATGCTGGAACTGTCGCTCAGCTCCATCACCGGCAGGCGAATACCAAAACGCTCCTCCAGCGCCACCACCAGCTCCACACTCATCAACGAGTCGAGCCCCAGCTCCTGCAGCGGCCGCTGGGCATCCAGGCGGGCCGGCGGCAGGCGCAGAATCTCGCACACCTCGTGCTTGAGCATTTCCGCGAAGCGCTCGAGCAGCTCGCCATCGTCGAGTTCTGCCAGCATGCGCTGGATATCTTCGCTACTGCCTTCATCTTCCTGATCGCCGCCATAGACGCGGGCCAGTTCGACAAAGCGCGGCGTGGTGGCACTCGGCAGGAAGCGCGCCAGCGCCTTGAAGTCCAGCTCCAGCACGCCGTGGCCGTTGTCGCCCTCCAGCAGCATGGCCTCAAGCTGAGCCAGGGCCGCTTCGGCGCGCAAGGCGGCGCCGCCCATGCGGCTTTGCAGGGCGTCCTTGATCTGGCTGTTGCGCGCCAGGAAGCCGACATCGTCGATGGCGCCCCACAGCACGGCAGTGGCCGCCTGGCCCTGGGCCCGGCGGTGCCGCGCCAGGGCTTCAAGCCAGTGGTTGGCCGCCACGTAGTTGGCCTGGCCGGGGTTGCCGAACAGGGTGGTGGCCGAGGAGAACATCACGAAGAAGTCCAGCGCCAGGCCCTCGGCCAGCTCATGCAGGTACTGCGCACCTTTGGCCTTGGGCTCCAGCACGCGGCGCAGCTGGTCTGCGTCCAGGTTGCGGATCAGGCTGTCGTCAATCACGGTGGCCGCATGCACCAGGCCACGCAGTGGCCATGGGCTGGCCGCGATGCGCTGGAACACGCCCTGCAGTTGCCCGCGGTCGGTGATGTCGCAGGCCAGCGCCTGCACGTCAATGCCTTGGGCCTGCCACAGCGCCAGCTGCGGCTGGGCTTCGGCGCTGGCCGGGCCACGACGGCCCAGCAGCACCAGGTGACGGGCGCCCTTGTCGATCAGCCACTGCGCCGTGCGCAAGCCAAAGCCGCCCAGGCCACCGGTGACCAGGTAGCTGGCATCGGCGGCCAACTGCAAGGCCCGCGCCGGCTGCGCGCGGGTGTCGACGGTTTGCTGGATAGGGTTGGCGTAGGTCACTACCACCTTGCCGATCTGCCGCGCCTGCTGCATGTAGCGGTAGGCCTCGACCACCTGGTTGGCGTCAAACTCGCGGAATGGCAACGGGTGCAGGATGCCCTGGGCAAACAGGTCCATCATTTCGGCGAACAACCGGCGAGTCAGCGTTGGCCGTTCGCTCATCAGCTGGTCGGCGTCAATGCCGAAGTAGCTGATGTTGTTGCGGAACGGGCGCAGGCCGATGCGGGTGTTCTGGTAGAAATCGCGCTTGCCCAGCTCCAGGAAGCGGCCAAACGGCTTGAGCACCTGGAAGTTGCGGTTGATGGCTTCACCGGCCAGCGAGTTGAGCACCACGTCCACGCCACGCCCGCCGGTGGCCGCCAGCACCTGGTCGGCATAGGCCAGCGAACGCGAGTCGTAGACGTTGTCCACGCCCAGCAGGCGCAAGAAGTCGCGCTTCTCGTCGCTGCCCGCGGTGGCATGGATTTCCGCGCCCAGCCACTTGGCAATCTGGATGGCGGCAATGCCAACGCCACCGGCCGCGCCGTGAATCAGCACCTTCTCGCCCGGCTCCAGGCGCGCCAGGTGATGCAGCGCGTAGTACACGGTGAAGAAGGTACTTGGAATGGTCGCCGCCGCCTCGAACGACATCCCTTCGGGAATACGCGCCACGGCGTTGGCGTTGGTGACCAGGCGGTTGGCGAAGCTGCACGGGCCAAAGCCCACCACGCGGTCACCCGGGGCGAAATCGCCGACCACTTCGGCGCCTTTGCCTTCTACCACACCGGCAAATTCAAAGCCCAGGGTGGGGCCGGAGAAACCGTTTTCGATGGCTTCGTCCGACAGCAGGCCAAGGGCGAACATCACGTCACGGAAGTTGAGGCCGGTGGCGCGTACGGCAATGTCCAGTTCGTCCGCCGCCGGTTGCCGGGGCTCGCGCACTTCCCAACGCAGGTTGCGCAACTGGCCGGGCAGGTCAAAGCCCAGGCATACCCACTGCGCTTCGCTGCCATTGCTGCGCGGCTGGTCAGCCAGCACCCGCAGGCGCGGCACGTAGCGGCGGCCTTCGGCATCAAGCGCCAGTTCGGTTTCGCTGTCGGCATGCAGCAACGCCGGCAGCGCCAGCTCGACGGGTGCAGTGTGCGCCAGGTCAAGCTGGCGTATGCGGCAGCTGGGCGACTCGTTGGCCAGGGTGCGGCCAAACCCCCAGAACGCAGCGTCGGCGATGGCCGAAACATCGGCGGCGGTGTCGGTACCATACAGGTGCTCGGCAGCACCGCGGCTGAACAGCCAGCACTGCGGGGCAATGCCCAGCGACTCACACGCCTGTACCAGTGCGGCCGCCTGCAGGCAGCGCTCGGCCTGGGCATCCAGGCCTGCATTGTTGTCGAAGCCGGCCAGGTGCAGCACGTGCTCCGGCGGCTGGGCCAGGGCGCCCAACTGCTTGGCCAGCGCCTCTGCAGCACCGGGTTGCAGCAGGTCTACCTGCTGGCCTTGAGCGCGCAGTTGTTCGGCCAGGCTCAGGGCCGCGCCCTGCCCCGCTTCGGCGAGCAGCGCCCAGCGCTGTACCGCCACGCTTGGCGCGGCCTCGGCCACCGGCGGCTTGTCGGCCAGTAGCAAGTAGCTGCCACAGGCGCTGCCCGGCAACGCCTCCAGGGTGCGCAATGCCGTCAGGCCGTGGCGCTGCAGTTCATGGTTCCAGAACGCCGGGGCCTGCTGGCGCGACAAGGCCTGCTGCGGGCCGGCCAACCACCAGTCGGGCTGGGCGCCAAAGACGAAATCGGCCCAGCGCGCCGGGTACTGTCCCAGCAGCGCCAGCTGGCCGTGCGGGTTGAGCAGGTCACAGGCCAGGCGCAGAGCATCGCCTACCGCACCCAGGGCGCCCAGGTCGGTCGGTATCAGCACCCAGTCAAAGCGGCCGGCCTCGGCCAGTTGCTCCAGGCCTAGCACCTGCAGCGCCGGGCAATCGCCACGCAGGCGCTGCTCAAGCTCCGGTTCGGCCACGCAGTAGGCATAATCGAGGCGGTCGAAATCCAGGCCGGCGTACAGCAGTTCGGCAAACGAGGCGCCGCCAAAGCCGATTTCCAGCACGCGCAGGCGCTGGCCAGCCGGCAGCTGCGCCAGGCGCTCGGCCAGGGTCTGGCCGATGCCGTTCAGCACATGTTGCTGCCCCGCCGCACCCAGCACCAGGCGCGCCAGGCTGGCAGCGCTGGTTTCCCGTGGCTGCAGGGTGTCGAACTGTGCGCTGCCATCGAGCAGGGCTGGCAGGTGGCGGCCGATACGGCCCACTGTATGGATGATCTGGAAGTATTCGGGGTAGCTCTGGAACAACTCTTGCCAGATGGCCTCCGACGACGGGCGCTCGCCCAGCTCGGCCAGTTGCCAGCCACCGTCGGCGCTGCGCAGCAGGCTGCCGTCCTGCTCGGCGTGGCGCAGCAGGGCCGCCAGGAAGTCGCCTTGGGCCTGCGACCACAGCGCCACCTGCTCGGCGCTCAGGCGGCCACCGGCCTGCTCCACGGCATCCAGCACAAAGCTGCTGCACAGCACGTCCAGCAGCGGCTCCACTTCATTCAGGTAACGCACCTGCGCCGGCTCGTCGGCCAGGCGCTGCACGGCCTCTGCCAGCGGCGCACGGGCCACGGCATGGCGCTGCAGTGGCACCACCTTGCCCGGGGCCGCCAGGCCCACATGGCCCATGCGCTTGATATCGCCGCTGCGGTCGTACTGCAGCCGCACGGCACGCATGCGCGCGTCCTTGATCGCCAGCACGGCAGCGCCGCTGGCATCGAACAGGGTGAAGTCGACCAGCAGCGAATGCGCGGTGCGCTTGCGCTGGCGCACCTCGGCCAGCACTGGCACGCCGCCGGCGTTGGTAAAGGCAATACGCCCCAGCTTGACCGGGATGAAGGCCAGGCCGTCGTTGCGCCCCGGGCGGCTGGCCAGCAGCTCGGTAATCAGCTGGAAGGCGCCGTCCAGCAACGCAGGGTGCAGGTGCAGGCTGGCCAGTTCATGCTCGATGGCAGCTGGCACGGTCAACTGGGCCAGCACCCGCTCGGCCTCTACCCAGGCAGCAGCCACGGTCTGGTAGGCCGGGCCGTAGTTCAGGCCCACCGCACAGGTCATCGCCAGGTGTTGCTCGCCGGTAAAGTCGGCCGGGCGCGCCGGCAACGCCGGGGCGCGGGCGTCCAGCAGCACACCGCGGGCCTCGCCCGGCAGGCGTGCCACCACGTGTTGTACCCAGTCTTCGCGGTGCATCAAGGTGCGCGAGCTGATGCGCAAGGTGCCGTCGGCCTCTTCCACCTGCACGCGCACTTTCTTGCTGCTGTCGCTGCTCAGCAGCAGCGGGTTATGGATTTCCAGCTCTTCGATATCAACGAACTCGCCCGGCTGGTGCAGTTGTGCCACCGCCAGGGCCAGTTCGGTAAAGCCGGCCCCCGGGAACAGCACCGACTCACCGACCTTGTGGTCGGCCAGGGTCGGGTACTGCTGGGTGTCCAGGCGGTTTTCCCAGGTCAGTGCGCGGTCCGCTACCGGGTAGCCGAGCAGCGGGTGCACACGCTCGTGGGTCAGTTGGCCATTGGCCTCGGCACTCACCGGCAAGCTGAAGTGGTCATGCTGCCAGGCATAGTTGGGCAGGCGCAGCGGGCGCCCGGCGACCGGGAAGCGCACCGGCCACTGTGGCTCGACCGCGGCAAGCTGCAGGCGGGCGACGGTACGTTCAAGCAACAGCGGGCTGTGGTCGTTGCGCTTGAGTGTGGCAATCACCTGCCCCGCTTGTTCGCACTCGGCCAGCACATCACTGACATAGCTGCGCAGGATCGCGTGCGGGCCTACCTCGACGAACAGGTTCAGGCCACTGCGCACCAGGGCCGCCAGCGCGCCCTGGAACAGCACCGGGAAGCGGATGTTCTGCCACCAGTACTGGCTGTCCAGGCGCTCGCCGTCCAGTTGGCCACCGACCACGGTGGAGTAGAACGGCGTGTGCGTGGCACGTGGGCGAATGTGCGCGAGGTCGGCGATGACCGCCTGCTCGATCGGGTTCATGGCAGGCGAGTGGAAGGCATAGTCCAGGTCCAGGCGGCGGGCGAACACCTGGCGCTCGCCCAGGGCTTCTTCCAGCGATGCCAGGGCGTCGACCTCACCGGCCACAGTGGCGCCGCGGGCGCTGTTCTCGCCGGCCACCACCAGGCGGCCGTCCAGCTTCAGCTCGGCAATCAGTTGCGCCGTGGCTTCACCCGACAGGCCGACCGCGGTCATCTGCCCGGTACCGCGGGTCAGGCCTTGCAGGCGGCTGCGGTGGTAGATGACCTGGGTGGCGTCTTCCAGGCTCAGCGCACCGCTGGCCCAGGCTGCGGCTACTTCGCCCACACTGTGGCCGATCACCGCCACCGGCTGAATGCCTTCGGCGGCCAGCACCTTGGTCACTGCCACTTGCAGGGCGAACAGCGCCGGCTGGGCAATTTCGGTACGGGCATAGCGGCATTCGCCGTTGTCGCCCAGCAGCTCGGCGCGCAGCGAGTAGCCGGCCAGCGGCTGGAACAGCGCATCCACTTCGTCCACCGCAGCGGCGAACAGTGGCTGGTCGAGCATCGCCCGGCCCATGCCCTGCCATTGCGAACCGTTACCGGAATAGACAAACACCGGCGCCGATGCGCCGTCCAGCACCTGGCCGGCCTCCAGCACCGCGCTCAGCTCGCTGAGGGTCGGGTCCTGGGCGTAGTCGTCCAGCGCCTGGGCCGCTTCGGCGGCATTGTCGCTGACCAGCAGCAGGCGGTGGCTGTGCGCATCGCGGCGGTACATGGCTTGGTAGGCGACATCGTAGTAGTCAACCTGGGGATGTTCAGCCAGGTACGCGGCAAAGCGTTCGGCGGTTGCGCGCAGGCCTTCTTCGGTCTTGGCGCTGAGCAGCAGCGGCACCCGCTGGGCAGCGGCCATCGCAGCAGCAGGTGCCTGTGGCTCGGGGCTTTGCAGGATGACGTGGGCGTTGGCCCCGCCAAAGCCGAACGAGTTCACCCCCACGGTCAGTTGGCCTTCGGCCTTCAGCGGCAAGGGCTCGGTAACCACCTGCAGGTTGAGGTCGGCAAAGGCAATGTTCGGGTTCAGCGCCTGGACGCCGATGGTGGCCGGCACGGTGCGCTCGGTCAGGCAGTTCAGCGCCTTCATCAGGCCGGCAGCGCCGGAGGCGGCCTCAAGGTGGCCGAGGTTGCTCTTCACCGAGCCGATCGGTAGCGGGTTGCCGGCGCCACGTGCCTGGCCCAGTGCCTCGCCGATGGCGCGGGTTTCGATCGGGTCACCCACGGCGGTACCGGTGCCGTGAGCTTCCAGGTAGTCCAGTTGCCCGGGGGCGATGCCGGCCTGGGCGTAGGCACGCTTGAGCAAGGCGGCCTGGGCTTCGGCATTGGGCAAGGTCAGGCTGGACTTGCGGCCGTCGGTGTTCACCGCACTGGCCGCCACCACCGCCAGAATGGTGTTGCCATCGGCCACCGCCTGGTCGTAGTCCTTGAGCAGGAACAGCCCGCCGCCTTCGGACCGGGCGTAACCGTCGCCGTTCTCGTCGAACGACTGGCAGCGCCCGGTGCGCGACAGCATGGTCGCCTTGGCGAAAATCATGAAACCGAACGGGTGCATGTGCAGGCTGATGCCACCGGTCACCGCCTGGTCGACATCCCCACTGAGAATTGCCTGGCACGCCTGGTGGAAGGCCACTAGCGACGACGAGCACGCGGTGTCGATGGCCATGCTCGGCCCGCGCAGGTCGTAGAAAAACGACAGGCGGTTGGCCGCGATGCTCATGGTGTTGCCGGTGGCCGTGGCACCGTCGATGGACGCCAGGTCTTCGAGCAGGCGGTACGACTGTTCGACACCGGCAATGCCCAGGTACACGCCGCAGTTGCTGCCACGCAGGCTGGACGGCTTGACCCCGGCGTTTTCGAAGGTTTCCCAGCACATTTCCAGCAGCATGCGCTGCTGCGGGTCCATCATCGCGGCTTCACGCGGCGAGATGCTGAAGAAGCCGGCATCGAACGCGCTGATATCGCCCAGGGTGCCGGAGGCGAAGGTGTAGCTGGTTGCAGGGCTGGCTTTGTCCGGGTGCAGGAACTCGCGTTTGTCCCAACGCGATGGGTCGACCTGCGTCACCAGGTCGCGGCCTTCCATCAGGTTTTGCCAGAAGCCGGCATTGGAGGAGCCAGGGAAGCGGTACGCACTGCCAACGATTGCAACCTTTCTACGCTTGATCAAAACCTATTCCTTCAAATCTCATCGGGCACCGTCCCATCCGTCGGACAGCCGGCATGCCTGGCCTTGCCATGAATATGGCCGGTCGTTTTATGACACTGATGATTGTCTGGTTACCTGAAGCAGCCATGCACGCAGGGGGCGCAAGACTTTTGGTCCGGGGCTGGCGTGGGAATGTCCAGATTTGTGTGTGCGGATGATACGCGGGTTGCGGGGGTGGGAAAACCCTGGAAGAGCGACGGGGCGCCTGGCAATCTGCGCACCCCGTCTGTTTCGTGGCCAGCAGCCAAAACCTGCTGCCGTTACTGCAGTCAGTAAACCGTATCGCGCAGCAGCCGCTGAAGGTACTGGCCATACCCATTCTTGGCCAACGGTGCCGCAAGCACCTCCAGCTGCTGGGCATCAATCCAGCCCTGGCGGAACGCCACTTCTTCCGGGCACGCGACTTTCAAGCCCTGCCGGCGCTCGATGGTGGCAATGTAACCACTGGCCTCGAGCAGCGAGTCATGGGTGCCGGTGTCCAGCCATGCATAGCCACGCCCCATGATTTCCACCGACAAACGGTTCTGTTCGAGATACACACGGTTGAGGTCGGTGATTTCCAGTTCGCCGCGCGGCGACGGCTTGATGCCCTTGGCAATTTCGACCACGTCTTTGTCGTAGAAATACAAACCGGTAACGGCGTAGCTGGATTTTGGCTTGGCCGGCTTCTCTTCCAGGCTGATCGCTTTGCCCTGGCCGTCGAACTCCACTACGCCGTAACGCTCTGGGTCCTGCACGTGGTAAGCGAACACGCTGGCCCCGTCGGTGCGCTGCATGGCGTTGCCCAGCAAGGCCTGGAAGTCGTGGCCATAATAGATGTTGTCACCCAGCACCAACGCCGACAGGTCATTGCCGATGAACGACTCGCCGATGAGGAACGCCTGCGCCAGGCCGTCGGGGGAGGCTTGTACCGCATAAGTGATGTTGATGCCCCAGCGCTGACCATCGCCCAGCAACTGCTCGAAACGCGGGGTGTCCTGCGGGGTGGAGATGATCAGGATGTCGCGAATGCCCGCCAGCATCAGCGTGGTTAGCGGGTAGTAGATCATCGGCTTGTCGTATACCGGCAACAGCTGCTTGGAAATCGCCAGGGTCGCAGGGTGCAGTCGGGTACCCGAGCCGCCCGCCAGAATGATGCCTTTACGCTTCATAGTTGTCATTTCTCGTGAATTTCGGTGAGCATGCGGGCCACTCCCAGGCGCCAGTCTGGCAGGGTCAGGGCAAAAGCCTTCTGCAGTTTGTTGGTATCAAGACGTGAGTTAGCCGGTCGCTTGGCCGGGGTCGGGTAGGCGTCGGTGGTCAATGGGTTGACCTGTTCAGCCCGGGCTTTCAACGCTACCCCTTGCGCCGCCGCCTGCTCGAGCACAAAGCGGGCGTAGCCACACCAGGTGGTTTCACCGCCAGCCGCCAGGTGGTACAGGCCCGCCAGAGCCGGGTTGCGGCGGGTGGCGGTAATGGCGTGGGCAGTAATGTCAGCGATCAGTTCGGCACCGGTCGGGGCGCCGTGCTGGTCGTCGATGACGCCCAGGCTGTCGCGTTCGGCGGCCAGACGCAGCATAGTCTTGGCAAAGTTGCTGCCACGGGCGGCATACACCCAGCAGGTGCGGAATATCAGGTGTTGGCAGCCGGCAGCCTGGATGGCTTGCTCGCCAGCCAGCTTGCTTTCGCCGTAGGTGTTCAGCGGGCCGACGCTGTCGACTTCGCGCCAGGCTTGGGTGCCCTGCCCTGGGAACACGTAGTCGGTGGAGAAATGCACCAGCAGTGCGCCGCAGTCGGCGGCGGCGCGGGCTAGCACGCCGACGGCTTCGGCATTTATCTTGAAGGCTTGCTCGCGGTCGCTTTCGGCCTTGTCCACGGCGGTATAAGCAGCGGCGTTGACGATAACATCAGGGGCGTAGGCGCGCACGGTTTCGGCCAGACCTGGTAGGTTGGCCAGATCACCGCAGTGCGCCTGGCTGCGACTGTTCAGCGCCAGCACCTGGCCCAGCGGGGCCAGGCTGCGTTGCAGTTCCCAACCTACCTGGCCGTCCTTGCCCAGCAGCAGAATTTTCATGCCGAGCGCCCTGCGTAGTTTTTCTCTACCCAGTCGCGGTAGCTGCCGGACTGCACGTTCTGTACCCACTCCTGGTTGTCGAGGTACCAGGCCACGGTCTTGCGAATGCCGGTTTCGAAGGTCTCGGCGGGTTTCCAGCCCAGTTCTCGCTCCAGCTTGCGGGCGTCGATGGCATAGCGGCGGTCATGCCCTGGGCGGTCGGTCACATAGGTGATTTGGTCGGCGTAAGGCTTGCCGTCGGCGCGGGGGCGCAGCTCGTCCAGCAAGGCGCACACGCGGTTGACGATTTCCAGGTTGGGCTTTTCGTTCCAGCCGCCCACGTTGTAAACCTCACCGGTAGTGCCGGCTTCCAGCACACGGCGGATAGCGCTGCAGTGGTCCTTGACGTACAGCCAGTCGCGGATCTGCTGGCCATCGCCATACACCGGCAATGGCTTGCCAGCCAGCGCGTTGACGATCATCAGCGGGATGAGTTTTTCCGGGAAGTGGTACGGGCCGTAGTTGTTCGAGCAGTTGGTGGTCAGCACCGGCAGGCCGTAGGTGTGGTGGTAGGAGCGCACCAGGTGGTCGCTGGCGGCCTTGCTGGCCGAGTACGGGCTGTTGGGCTGATACTGGTGGGTCTCGGTGAAGGCCGGTTCGTCGGCCGCCAGCGAGCCGTATACTTCGTCGGTGGACACGTGCAGGAAGCGGAACGCCTGGCGAGCCTGTTCGTCCAGGCCGCCCCAATGGGCGCGCACGGCTTCCAGCAAGCGGAAGGTGCCGACGATATTGGTTTCAATGAAGTCTTCCGGGCCATGGATCGAGCGGTCGACGTGGGACTCGGCGGCAAAGTTGACGATGGCACGGGGTTGATGCTCTTGCAGCAGGCGGGCTACCAGCTGGGAGTCACCGATATCGCCGTGCACGAAGATGTGGCGCTTGTCGCCTTGCAGGCTGCTCAGGGTTTGCAGGTTGCCTGCATACGTGAGCTTGTCGAGGTTGAGCACAGGTTCGTCGCTACCGGCCAGCCAGTCCAACACAAAGTTCGCGCCAATGAAGCCCGCACCACCAGTTACCAGAATAGTCATCGTTCAGTTCTTCCCAATTGCCGCTTTCAAACTTCACTGCGTTTGAAGTTCATGTGGGCGTTGCTTTGCCGGCAACGCCTGTTCTGTATGTCAGTACTGCGTTCAGGGCTCCAGGCGCCGGCGCTGGTACAGCCAGTCCACAATTTCCCCGCCCGGTACGTAGCCGCTCACGGTGTCGCGCAGCAGCTGGCGCACGGTGGCAAAGTCATCGGCCGAGGTCGCTGCCCGCAATGCTTCCAGGCGCTGCTTCAACACATCCCAGGCCAGGTAGTCTTCGTTGGCGCTCATGATCATGGGGTGGCGCGTGGCAATCACGTTGTCGCCGATCAACAATTCTTCGTACAGTTTCTCGCCAGGGCGCAAACCTGTGAAGTTGATGGCGATGTCGCCCAGCGGGTTGCGCTCGGAGCGGATGCTGAAGCCGGACAGGTGAATCATTTTTTCGGCCAGTTCCACAATCTTCACCGGCTCGCCCATGTCCAGCACGAACACGTCGCCGCCCTGCCCCATGGAGCCGGCCTGGATCACCAGTTGCGCAGCCTCGGGGATGGTCATGAAGTAGCGGGTGATTTTTGGGTGGGTCACCGTCAGCGGCCCGCCGTTCTTGATCTGTTTGTGGAACAACGGAATGACCGAGCCCGACGACCCCAGCACGTTGCCGAAGCGCACCATGGTGAAACGAGTCTTGTTCACCTGCGACACATTGCCGGTATCCCCCATCAGCACCGGCGCCAGCTCGTTGCTAAGGGCCTGCAGCACCATTTCGGCCAGGCGCTTGGTGCTGCCCATCACGTTGGTGGGGCGTACCGCCTTGTCGGTGGAAATCAGCACGAAGTTAGACACCCCAGCTTGCAGCGCCGCCTGAGCGGTGTACAGCGTGCCGAACACATTGTTCGACAGCCCTTCGGCAATGTTGTGTTCGACGATCGGCACATGCTTGTAGGCGGCAGCGTGGTAGACGGTGTCTACCTGCCAGGCGCGCATCACGTCGAGCATCTTGGCCTGGTCGCGGACCGAACCCAGTATCGGGATCAACTGCACGGCCAGGCCTTCACGCAGGATGCGCTGCTCCAGTTCGCCGGCGATGGTGTACAGGTTGAATTCGCTGTGTTCGAACAGCAGCAGAATACGGGGCGTCTGCCCCAGAATCTGGCGACACAGCTCGGAGCCGATCGAGCCACCGGCACCGGTCACCATCACGGTCTGGTCGATGATGCAGTGCTGCAGAAGATCACCTTGCGCAGGCACCGCGTCGCGGCCCAGCAGGTCGGCGATGTCCACTTCCTGGATGTCGTCCACCTTGACCCGGCCGCTGGCCAGGTCCATGAAACCGGGCACACTGCGTACGTGCAGCGGGTATCCTTCAAGCAGGTTGAGGATTTCGCGACGCCGGCTGCGGCTGACCGAGGGCAGCGCGAGCAGGATCTCTTCGGCGGCTGTGTCGTCGATCATGCGTTGCAGTTGCCCTGGCTGGTACACCTGCAAGCCGGCGATCACCCGGTCGGTGATGCTGGCATCGTCGTCGATGAACGCTACCGGGCGCATGGCCTTGCCCATGCGTAGGGCCGCCACCAGCTGGTTGCCTGCAGAACCCGCACCATATACGGCTACCCGTGGCAGGCCATCGTCACGGTTGGCGAAGGGCACATGCTGCACGGCAGTGGCGAACCAGTCACCGAGGAAGTACTGGCGCATGGCAAGTCGCAGGCCGCCGACCATGATCAGGCTCAGCCACCAGTAGTTGAAGGTGATCGAGCGAGGCACCACGTTCTGATGGTTGCTGGCCCAGTAGATGATGAAGCCCTGGATCAACGCCGCCAAGGTCACGGCCTTGATGATGGCGATCAGCGCGTCATTGCCGAAATAGCGCATTACCGCCCGGTACAGGCCAAAGCGGATGAACAGCGGGATCGAGATGATCGGGGCGGTGATGAACAACCATGTGTGATCAAGAACAGGGTTGGCCAGGTCGTCGATACCCAGACGCACGACAAACGCCAGCCACAGCGCGAACCAGACCAGAAACACGTCAGTCGCTACCTGAATGAGCCGTTTATGGCGTCGAGGTAGTCCAAGCAGTCTTGAGCGCAGCTTATCCATAGAACCTCTTGGGGCTTTCCAAAGTGACATCTCTACTGTCTTCGTCCTATCACTTTAGCTAGTGTTCGAGCTCGCCGGCGCGCCAACGCACGGCCAGATACGCCAATGGCAAGTAGGCGATAATCACACCCCACACGCCGTCCAGGCCCAGCAACAGCACACACAGGGCTACCGGCAATAGCCAGAACAGGTTGATCGCAGCCACCGCCAGGGTTACCGGCAGGTGCTTGCCACAGTGGCGAGCGGCAAGCTGGTAGGCGTGGCTGCGGTGCGCTTCGTACACCTTGTCACCGCGCAGCAAGCGGCGAATCAGGGTAAACGTGGCATCTACCACGAATACGCCCAGCAGAATCAGCCAGCACCAGAACAGCTGCGGCGAGGCCCAGGCCGCCTGCAGAGACAAGCCCGCCAGTACAATGCCGAGGAAGCCGCTGCCAGCGTCGCCCATGAAAATCTTGGCCGGAGGGAAGTTCCAGAACAAAAAACCCAGCGTTGCTGCAGCCAGCAACAGCGGCAGTGCCATCAACTGCGGCGCACCGGCCAGGGCCGATAGCAGCACCATGCCCAGGCAGGCGGTGAGCGCTTCGATGCTGGCGATGCCATCGATGCCATCCATGAAGTTATACAGGTTTAGCATCCACACGATGTAGAACGCTGCCAGAATGAAGCCGAACCACTGCAGGTCGACGGTAAAGCCGAACACCTGCAACGGCGCCAAGCCACCCAGCCAGTACAACATCCACGCGGCGGCGCCGAAGTGGCCAAGCAGTCGCCAGCGGGCAGCAATGTGACCGTGATCGTCCATAAAGCCGATTACCGCGATCAACGCACCTGCCCCGCCAATGGCAACCAGCGCCGCCAGCGGCACGCCCCCGGTCATGCCCAGCACCGGCAGACAGGCCAGAAAGCTCAGCACAATGGCTACGCCACCACCCCGTGGGGTGGGCACGGTGTGCGAGCTACGCGCATTAGGCACGTCGATTATCTGCTTGTTCAGGGCGTAGCGCCGCAGCGCTGCAGTCAAAAGCAGGGAGGCCCCTGCGACGAGGGGAATAAGCCACCAAGCCGTCATTTGTCTTGCCCTTTCAAAAAATTGAGTGCCGTTGCCCGTAGCGCCTGGTCCACATCCAGCGGGGGCTGCCACCCTAGCAGTTCACGTGTTTTGCCACTGTCTACCTGCAACGAGCCACACAGGCGCTGCGCCAGGCCGCCCTTGCCGGCCAGAGTCGCCGCCCCCTTCAGCCAGGAGGCGGGCACGGGTAGCAATCTGGCGGGTTTGCCCAAGGCCTTGCCCAGCCGCTGCAGCAACTCGGTGGTGGACAGGTCGTGGCCATCGCTGGCCATGAACGTCTGGTTGATGGCAGCCGGGTGGTCGATGCAGGTCACCAGCAGGTCCACCAGGTTGTCCAGGGCCACCAGGCTGCGCTTGTTGTGTATGGCGCCAAACGGCAGCGGCACGCCTTTGCTCAGCCAGTTCATCATGCTGCGGAAATTGGCTTTCACCCCTGGGCCATATACCAGCACCGGGCGCACGACTACCACTTGCAGCCCGGTTTGCGCTGCCAGTCGGTGCAGGCCGTCTTCAGCTTCGCGCTTGGAGATGCCGTAGGGGTCTGAGGGTGCAGGCGCCTCGTCAGCGCTGAAGGGCTGACGGCCGTCGGTGGTTTCGCCATTCACCTTCACCGAGCTGACGAAGATGAAGCGCCGCACACCTGCCTGGACCGCTGCCCGCGCGAGGCTAAGGGTGCCTTCCACGTTTACCTGGCGGAATTCGGCCAGTGGGTCGGTGGCGGTTTCGTGCATCACGTGCACGCGGGAGGCCAGATGGATAACGGTGTCCATCCGCTCGAAGTACCCGGACGCGACATCCACCGCCGACAGCTCGCTGAATGGGCGGTAATCCACGCCATCCAGCGGCTGGCCAGGCAGCCGCCGCACCAGAGCCCGAGGCGTCCAACGCGCGTCTGCAACAAGCCGCTGCAACAGCACCTTGCCCACAAAACCGCTACCGCCGGTGACCAGGATGCCTGGACGTTGCGCGTTGCCTTGCCCAGCCATCAACTTCTCCCCGCCCGGCCCAGCAATCGGGTGAACACGCTGCGGTACTGGTCCGCCACCACCGACCACCGATAACGGCGGTTGGCAATTTCATGCAGGCATGCCGACAGTTGCACCCGGGCTTCAGCATCACCCAGCAGCGCCTGTACGTGGTTGCGCAGCGACGTGCTATCGGCAAAGTAAAGCGCCTGGTCTTCGGTGGTGGCGCGGTTGAACGACACATCGAACGCCACCACCGGCAGGCCTAGCCACATGGCTTCGACCAGCGAGGGGTTGGTACCCCCGGCGCTGTGGCCATGCAGGTACACCGTGGCATTGCTGCGCAGCGGGCTCAGCTGTTCCACATCATAGATCGGGTCCAGCAGGTGAATGTTGCTCACCCCTTCATACTGTTTGCGCAGTTGCACGCCGTATTCGCTGTGGTTCCAGTTGCCGATGATCACCAACGACATGCCAGACCCGGCAAAGCCCTCGAGAATGACGTGGATGTTGTTCTCCGGCTCGATACGGCACACCGTGAAGGCGTAAGCCTCACCAAGGAACGGGTACGCCTGGCGGGCTTGCTCGCTTGGCTGGCCGGCCCGGGCCTGGTCGCCACCGTAGGCAATCAGTTCGCTGGGCTTGTTGTACTCGGCGGTCACATACTCCTGCAGCACCTTGTTGTCGGTGATGACCGCATGGGCGAAGCGCACAGCCACGGCTTCAGACAGTTTCAGGAACCAGCGGGCGAAGTTGGACCATTTGGCGCGCTTCCATTCGTAGCCGTCGATGTTCACCACGATCGGCTTGCGCGTCAGCAGGCGCATGAATGGCAGGGCGATGCAGCCGGAAACCCCCAGGATCAAAATCAGATCATGCTTGCGGTAGGCGTGCAGCATGCTCAGCACGTCGTACGGAATGCTTTGCACGCCATTGGCCTTGAGGTTCAGGTAAACCAGACGGGCACGTTCGAAAAACTTTGGGCGCTCAGGGTAATGCGGCGCGCTGCAATATACGGTGAGCTCGCAGTCACCCGGCAGGTTGCGCACCAATTGTTCGGTCAATGTCTCCCATCCACCGTATTGGGCGGGTAAACCTACCGTACCAATCACTGCAATCTTATAGGTCATCAAACACCATCACGATATTTTTCTGGAAGTTGGCGGTGGAAAACTCACTCGCTTTCATGCGTGCGCGCTCAGACAATGCCTGGCACAGTTGTGGGTCCTGCGACAGGCGCGCAACCGTGCGCACCAGTTGTTGGTGGTTTTTCGAGTCGATCTGGTAACCCTCCACTCCATCACTGACCAGTTCCACCGGTCCGCCGACCGGGGGCACGATGGTCGGGATGCCAAAGGCCATGGCCTCGAGAATGGTCAGGCCAAAGGTTTCGACCCACCCATCCACATGGGACAGGTTCAGCACCAGACTGGCCTCGCGGTAAAACCTCGCCACGTCGGCGCTGGCCGGGCTGAGCGTGAAATTGTTCGGCAGTGCCTTGCCGGCGAAATAAGTGTCCACTTCCTGGGCGCTTGCATTAAGCACCAGGGTGAACTTGAGCACCGGGTCCGCGGCCAGTGCCGTGGCCAGGGCGACGAACTCGTCAACGCCCTTGTAGCCCTTCAGCGACGCCAGCATCAGCACGTTGAAGCCGCCTCCGTGCAGGTGCTGGTAGGGCGTGGCCATCGCTTGCTGCTGGAAGCCCTCGGCCAGGCCGTTGTACACGGTCACCGCGGGCACCCCGGCAACGCCCTCTTGTACCTGCAGGTACTTCGACACGTAGACCACCTTGCTGGCACAACCGGCAATCACCCGGCGCAAAAACGCCTTGAGCAGTGCAGGCCGAATGGAGGTTTCGTGCACGTGATAAACCACTTTGGCGCCGCGCAAGCGGGCCGCCAGCGCCGCACCGAAGGGCAACATGGTATTGATCAGCACAACCTGCCCCGGCTGCACCTTGCGCAGCAGGCTGAAAAACAGTGCCACTTGCGAACCGGCATACGCCAGCAGGGTCAGCCAGCGGTTGTCGAATCGCTTGTAGGCAAACTTGCAGGTGCGCACCTGCAGCTCGTCAAGCACGCCATTGCCGCTGCTGCCCACATGCAGTGTGCAGTCGGCGCCCCTTTGCTGCAGTGCGGTGATGGTCTGGTTGAGTACCCGGGGGCTACCACTGTAGTCATTCAGCAAATGGACAAAGTGCAACGTTTTCATGCCACCCCTTCTTCGGCAATGCGCGCCTTGATGAACTTGGCCGGCACACCGCCATAAATCGAGTTCTTGCGGTATACACCCGCAGCCACCACCGCCCCTGCAGCAAACACGCAACCGTCTTCGATCACCGCGCCATCAAGCACGGTCACCTTGGCACCGATCCAGCAGTTGCGGCCAACCTTGATGCCTTGGCGGGTCACGCCCTGCAGGCGGATGGGTTGCAGCGGGTCTTCGAAGTTGTGGTTTTCAGAATGAAAGCTGACAAAATTGCCGATGATGGTGTCGCTGCCAATTTCGATGCCGCCGGCGCAACCCAGGAAGCAACCGGCGCCCAGGCCGACGTTGTCGCCAATCACCAGGCCCTTGCCGATGTTGGCCAGGCTGCCGGTGCACTCGATGATGATGTGCTTGTTCAGCGATACGGCGGTGCCGAAGCGGATACCGTCATTGGATAAGGCATCGACGAAGCAGCCTTGGTCGATCACCAGCCCCGGGCCGTACTCGATCTTGCCCACTTCCTTCAGTGTCACCCCTGAGCCAATGAACGCCAGCCGCCGTTGGCGTAGCCGGATCACGCCGCGACAGGCCATCACCAGCTTGGTCACGATCAGCCCCAGCAGGTAGCCCGACGAGATACGCCGGTCGATTACCATTGGGCGCTTTTTAACCAGCAGCACCAGTTTCTCGAGCAAGGCATGCATCATTTCACAGCCCTCACCTGGGTAAACAAGGCCTTGATGAAGGCCGGACGGCGATAGGCAAGCGCTTTGCGAAAGGCTGCATAGACCAGGTACAGGTCAAGCAGGCCTCGCTCCAGCAGGCCGTGGGATTGAAAGCTGATACGCAGCCCGTGGACCATTTCCTCGAAGCGGAACAAGGCACGTTCAGGGGTATCTGCGCTGTGTTCGGACAGGTCGTGGGCAATTTCCACATCCAGTACACAGGCCTTGGGGAAATACCCCTCGTAGCGGATGAAAAAGTCGGTATCGGTCGCATAGAAGCGCAGCCGCTCGTCATAGAACGGCGTCATGCGCTGGAAGCACTCGCGCGTGAAGATCAGGCCGCTATTGATGCCAAGCAGGTTTTTCGAATCCACCAGGCCGGGGGCCACATCGGGGGTAAGACGGCCCATGAACAACCAGCGCTGGCCGGGGCTGACCAGTTGCCCATGGCTTACCAGGCGGGGCATGAACACCCCCACCTGGTCGCCGCCCGGCGCACTGCGCACCTGGCCGATCTGCGTCAGGCAGCTGGACAGGCGTATGTTCGAATAGTTGGTGTCGTCGTCCGAGATCATGAACAGATCGACCCCAGCGGCAAATGCCTCTTCGGCCACCTGGTTGTAGATTGCCGACAGCCGCTGGTTTTCTGCCTCGTACCAGCGCACACCCGGGCACGGCTGCGCCATGCCGGGCGAGTTGTTCCAGGCGTACAGTTGCAGATCGACACCCTCATCATGCAGCAGTGCCTTTTGTGCGAGCAGCGACTGCAGGGCAATCGAGTCCTGGCTAGTTTTCCGATACAGAACGATCAGTACTGCCAAGCTCAACTTTTGTTCTTCTGTTTTCACCAATGATCACCATCACCACGATCGCGAATATGTAAAGGACCACACTGTTCGTATAGGACTGGAAAAAAAACGAGCTCAGGAAAAACGGGTAACTGGCAATCACGAAGTTGCCCAAACCGTTTTTCCACGCGCTGGCATGCGGCCTGTCCCGGACGATGATCGTCACCAGTTTGTGATACCAGAGAATCAACCCGGCCATGATTAGCGCGCCGACCCAGCCACAGGTGGCCAGCAGGTTGAGCCAGAACGAATCGAACCAGTACGGCTGGCCCGGGCCTACCGAGCCAAAGCCATAGCCCATGGGGTGCGCGTTCAGCACCTCGTACATGTGCAGCCATTGGCGCTCACGGTCCAACGCGGACAAGTCCTGGGTGTAGCCCATTGACAGGTAGACGAAGATCGCCACGGTCAGGCCAACGAACTGCAGGTAGCCAAGCAGCGAAATCAGCCAGGCGGTACGCAGCACCCGGGCCACCACCAGCATCGCGCAGATGCACACCAGGCCGATCATGGCCGTGCGCACCGAACCGATCGCAATCAACCCGCAAAGCAGCACAAACGCAGCGCTCAGCAGCAGGCGCCGGGTAAGCGACCAGTGGCGCCCGCTGAGCAACACGGCCAGGGTCATGGCGGCGGTATTGAGGATGACGGCGGAAAACTCCAGGGTACCGGTGAAGAAACCAGAAACCCGCGGCAAGCCGTCACGCATCGAGTTGTAGGGCTGCAGCTCATAGCCTTTGGCAGTAAGCAGCGGCCAGTACCAGAACTGCTCGGCCGAGGCGATGGTCAGGTATTGGTACAACGCGTACACGCCGGTGAGCACGCTCATGGCCAGCACCGACCAGTACACATGGCGCAGCTTTTTCTCGGTCGACACTGCCTGGGCCCAGATGGCCACTGCCATGCCGATAAACACCGGCACGGCCAATGCACGGAACATGCGCAGCGACCCCGCGCTGAGGTCGCCAAACAGCAGGTACAGGAAGGCGAAGAACAAAAGGATCAGCAACGACCGTCCCACTTCGAGGTTAACCCTGCCACGCGCCGTAATGCTGGCGAGGGCCCGCAGCAGCAGCCACATGATCAGCAGCAGGCTGATCATTTCGCGCCAACCGGCAAAGGCACTGCCCAGCCCGAGCATAAGCACGGCAAAGTCGCTGAAGAACAGCAGGCCGAACAACACGCCGATAAAGATCTTGATCACACTCACCCTCGCGCTTTGGCAAACCTGGCCAGCCGCAACAGCGTGACCTTGATCAGGATCTTGATGCGCGGCACCCAGGCGTAAGAAAGCAGCGCTCGCACCGCCAGGTTTGTATCCATACGGCACAGGGCGTCGAAGACATCCGCAGGCACCATGCTAGTGACCTTACCTGTCGGTTTCATGAAATCGAGGTTGCCCGACCACGGCAGCATAGTCGCCAGCTGGTTTTCGCTGCATTCGCCACGTTCGATGCAGGCCAGGTAGCGCGCTTTCACGGCCTCTAGCGAGTTGACCTGCTGCACGGCTTCGACCACCGGTGCACTGGGGCGCGGTTGCTCCATGCTGGCCAGCAACTGGTCGACGCTGGCTACCTTCAGGCTGTCTGCGGGTGAATAGCCCTGAATGGGCGCGACCAAGCCTACACAGCGCCGGCCCTTGAGCAGTTGCTCAGCGAACGCCGTGCCACCGGGTATAGGGTAGCTGTCCAGGTAGAAGTCGGCTTTTTCCGCAAACGCCAGGTAGTCCTTGTACGGCAGGTGACGGCGGATGAAAAAGCGCGTGGGGTAACGCAGCTTCACTGTCCACCACCAGGTGTTGGTCAGCGGGTTGGCTCCAATGATCCAGCACTCGGCGGTCGGGAACCTGTCGAGAATAGCCGTGATCGTCGGACGCATGTCCAGGCCGCCGTGGGGCTTGTACTTGGCCGCCGAGGCGGCACTGAACACCTTGATCCGCTCATGCGTGGGTGCAGCATCCGGCACTTTTGCGCCGCTGGTTTCGATCGGGATCGCCAGGAAGCTCTTCTGGCAGGTGAGGTGCTTTTTCTTGTCGAGGTGGTGCCCGTAGGCGCTGATCTCGAAATACACATCGGCCACTGAAGCGCCGAAACTGAACACATGGTCGGCGTGGTTGACGAAATACACCGTCACCGCCGCGCCGCGCTGCTGCTTCAGCAGGCCACAGGCAACCGTGGTGATGATGTCGTCCGGGTGGATGTGCAGCACCACCTTGTCGTACTGGGCGAGGGTGTCGACGATGGATTGCAGCCGGGCACACGGGTCATCGCCGTGCGCCACTTCGATGTGGGCAAAATAGCCTGCCAGGCGTTCGAGCACCTGAGGTTTGGCGCTGCGCGCAACCAGAAGGTCCACGGGCCCCTCGTGCATGTGCGCCAGGCGCTCCATCAAGCGGGTGTGCCCGCCTTGCAGGTAGGGTTCGCTAACCACATGCAGGCAGCCGCGCGATGTGCCGCTGGCGACCGGTACCGTGACCAGGCTGGTGCACCGGGCTACCAGATGGCGCTCCAGCGCTGCGGCCTCGTAGACGCCCAGATCCACCGCCCACAACAACGCTCCATATACCTTTGCCTGCTCCAGGGCCTGGCCTGGTTCGGCGCCAAGGATGCGTCCATGTAACTGTTCGATGACGTCCTTCATCAGTACTCAGCTCCGCGCCGTACTACCAACAATGATCTGCAAACGACGGAACACCGCAAAATACATGACTATTCCGTACAGCAGGTAGTTAGCCGCGTAGGCAAGGGTTACCTTTTCATACCCCCACAACTGGGTTAAATAAACCGTCAATGCATACAGCGAGAGGGTCGATAGAATTTCGGTGACCAGATACAACCGAGTAAGCGCCTTGCCTAGCATCAGGTAAGCCATCAACCAACTCACTACCTTCAAGCTGTCTCCTACCATCTGCCATGCGAACAGTTCACGCATGGGCAGGAAGGACTCCGAGAACAGCATGTGGATGATGAAATCCCTGAGCAGGTAGATGATCAGGCCTGCGGCGACGGTCAGAGGCAGGATCAGCTTATACCCCTGTATGATTTCCCGACGCAATTCACCTGCATCGGAGAGCTCGGAAAGCCTTGGCAGGTAATAAACGGCCAGGGTCGTGGTGATCAGCATTAGATAGGCCGTGCTCAGACGCCACATGGCCTCCCAGTAACCTGCATGATCCCACCCGAATTCCGTGCCCAGATAGTCACGAATGAACACATGGCAAACGGGTAACGAGCACGCTGTTACTACAGCCATCAAGGCAAATTTGCCAAGTCTGGACAGCGACTGTTTGTCCAGTGCCCCGATGAAGTCAGTGATGCGAAACCATTGCGTCCGCATGCAGATGACCAGCGTGGCCACGAAACTCAACGACTGGTATACCGCTAGCGAAACCAACGCACCGTACAACCCCAGCTTGATCGTCAGGGCACACGTCACCACCAGCGATATCAGGCTGCCGAGAATGTTCGCGAGTACGTAGCGCCGCACATCCTTCTTGCCGTTCAGGATGCCGAGCAGCAGTGAGTTGAACGCAAAGAATACCAAGGTGCAGGCAAACCACACCAGCACAGGTGCAAGCGTTTCGTCATTGAAAAACCAGCCTGCCAAAGGTGCCTGCAAAACCACGATCAGCACGGCCAGCACCGCCGAAACCAGCAGCGACAGCGTGCCGGCGGTACGCCAGATCTTGCGTTGCTCAATTGGCTGATCAGCAAACTCCGCCGTGTACTTGGTCACACCTGTGCTGACAGCACCGCTGGCCAGCGTGGTGAACATGGTCACGGCATTTTGCAACTGCCCGATCGCCGCGTACCCCGCGGGCCCTACATAAAGGGCCAGCACTTTGTTAAGCCCCAGCAATGTCGCCATCTTTACAAAAACAGCAATTGCATTCAGCAGGCTGGTCTTGATCAACGTCATGAATTAATGCCCGGATACAGCAAAACTGTTACAGGCATCGATGACCTTCTGGATATCTGCTTCGCTCATGGTAGGGTCTACAGGCAGGCTGAGAACCTCGTCATGAATGCTTTCAGTAAGCGGCAGGCTCAAACCATGGTACTGGCTGTAGGCCTGTTGCTTGTGAGGTGGGATCGGGTAGTGAACCAGCGTCTGCACCCCCTGCTCTCGCAGGTGTTGCTGCAGTTCGCTCCGGTAAGCCGTGCGGGCAACATACAGATGCCAGACATGCGCTTCATCAGACTCAACCTGCGGCTGGGCAATATGTGCATTGTGAATGCTTGCACGGTAGCGCGCAGCGATATGCCGACGCCTGGCAATCTCTTCGTCAAGATGCTTGAGTTTTACGTCCAGCATTGCCGCCTGGATTTCATCCAGCCGGCTGTTCACACCGACGTACAAGTTCTTGTACTTTTCATGGGAGCCGTAGTTTCTGAGGGCTCTCAGCACTTGCGCCAATTCGGGGTCCGAGGTGGTGATAGCCCCCGCATCACCCAGCGCCCCAAGATTCTTGCCCGGGTAGAAGCTGAAACCCGAGGCATGTCCCCAGCTCCCCGCCCGTTTGCCATCAATGGAGGCGCCATGCGCCTGGGCCGAATCTTCGAGAACCAGCAGCCCGTACTCGGTGGCAATCGCATTGATTGCCTTCATGTCAGCAATCTGCCCGTACAAGTGCACCGGCAAGATGACACGCGTTTTGTCGGTGATTGCCCCGCGAATGAGGGATGCGTCGATATTGAACGTTGCAGCATCCGGTTCGATGAATACAGGCTCCAGCCCACTGGCAGTAATTGCCAGGATGCTAGCAATGTAAGTATTGGCCGGGACGATCACCTCATCTCCCTGCTTGACTCGCCCAAGTTGCTTCCAGGCGGCCAAGGTCAGCGTCAGAGCATCGAGACCGTTTGCCACGCCAACGCAATGGGCGACACCGCAATAGTCGGCAAAGTTGCGTTCAAAGCGCGCCAGTGCGTTACCGCCGATGTACCAGCCAGAATCGATGACATCGGCACACGCCTGCAGCAATTCTTCGCGGTATTGTTTGTTAACGGCCTTCAGATTCAGGAAATCAACCATGCTCTAGCTCCCTTATTATTTTTGCAGGATTACCCACTACCACGCAGTAGTCGGGCACATCCTTGGTCACAACGGCACCGGCACCCACCATGGCATGACGCCCAATCGTGACGCCCGGGAGCAATGTCGCATTGGCACCTATGCTGCAGCCCTCTTTCAGCACCGTGACTTCGTACGCTTCGGGGTAGCACTTGGAGCGCGGTACCCTGTCGTTGGTGAACGTAGCATTGGGGCCGATGAAGACATTGTCCTCGATGACAAGGCCTTCCCAGAGAAACACACCACTTTTTACAGTGACATTATCCCCCAGCACCACGCCGCCCTCGATCAGGGTATGAGCGCAAATATTGCAATTGCTGCCAATTTGCGCCCCCTTGAGGATAACCGCGTATTGCCAGATTCTGGTTTTCTCCCCGATGGCATCGGTTTGGACATCCGCCAACGCATGAATACTAGGCATGTGCGACCAACCTCTTGAAGTCGTCATAACCGCGAATGTAATCGCGCTCGTCGTAAGTCTCACTGGCGATGACCATCAGCACACAGTCTTCGCTGAAATCATGCATTTCCCGCCAGACCATGTTTTTGATCAGCAGGGCTTTGTGCGGCGCATCAAGCAAATGGTCTACCCGGCCGCTACCGTCATCGAGGGTCATGCGGCAACTACCGGACAAGCAGACGATCAGTTGCTGCAGATCCCGGTGAGCGTGGAAGCCCCGGCTGACACCTGCCTTGGTACCAAAGATGTAATAGACGCGGCGGATGGCAAATGGAATGTTCAGCGCTTTCTCTATGCTGATCAGGCTGCCGCGATCGTCGCCAATGATCGGAAGCTCCAGGTCTTCGGCCTGCCCCTTCAGGATCAACGGCGGTAGATCCGCCTCGTCCAGGGCAGGCGCTACTGCATCCTTGTCACTAATCAGCAGTCCTTCCACTTGTGGCCAGTCGATCGCAAGATTCGGGTCATTCCAGGCGATACTGCGTTCATGCTCTTTGGAGTAGACATTGGTGGTGCGGTACTGGAAAACCGTGTCGTCTTCCAACGCGATAAAACCATGGGCGAAGCCTTCAGGCACCCACATCATCTTGCGGTTGGCCGCAGACAGCTCCATCCCTACCCACTGCCCGAAAGTAGGCGAACCCTCGCGGATATCCACAGCCACATCGAATACTGCACCTTGGACGACGCTCACCAACTTACCCTGAGCAAAAGGATAAAGTTGATAGTGCAACCCCCGCATGACGCCTTTTTTTGAAAGCGAGCAGTTTTCCTGAACAAAAGAAGGCGGAAGGGTTATGCCTTGCGCGCTAAGCAATGCGTGGAATTTCGGCTCGCTATAGGACTCATAGAACCACCCCCTGTCGTCCTCGAAAACGGTTGGTTCAAAAACGACAACATCCGAGATATTTGTTTCTATGAGCTTCACGCAACCCGCCTCTTTTTAAGATTTATCACTAACGATTCAACATGTCCTGCGACAGGCAGACCGGATGCCTGACTACTCAAGCACGCTCCAGGCGACGAACCCGCCCAGCAGAGACCATGTGGGTGAATGAAGCCAGCAGCACACCCAGCACCAGCCCTACAAAAGCGCCCCCGACAACAACCAGAAGCTTGCGCAGCCGCACTGGGCTGTCAGGCACCTCAATGGCGCCATCTTGTTGAAATACCTCGATAACGGCAGGGTTCAGCTGCAGGTTGCGGTAGAAGTCGAGCTTCTCCTGGACCTCTCGCAATTCGGCGACGAAGGGGTCGTCAGACTCTCGTGCACGGAGGTTTGCCAGCTCTGCCTCCAGGGCCTGGCTGCCCCGCATATAGGTCAATGCTCCCTGCATACCACCGGACACTTCAGCGTTCAACCCACTGGCAATGATTGGCGGCTTGCTCAGGCTCACGGCCTTTGCAACTTTCAGGGCCTCTTCCAGGCGAGCAATCTGATCCTCACGCTGCTTGTGCGCCGCATCCCGTGCGCTTCGGATCTGTTGTTCAAGGTTTTTGACGAGCACCTTGACTTCCGTATCAGCATCCTCGACCAGTATTTTCTTTGTCCGGTCGCTGGCCATTTCTGAAAACCGCGTTACCCACGTCACGCTCATCTTGGGGTCGTCGCTCAACGCCCTGACCACAAAGCGGCCGGCACTGTCTCCTGCCACCGGGCCGACAGTCAATACCTTGCTAAACTGATCATAGAGTGCATCTTGAGAGCCTTGGCGAGCGGACTCGGGCAAGCTCGGCAGATACACCGCCCGAAAGAACTGACGCCTCAATGATTCAGATTGCAGAGAACGCAGGTAAATCTCATAGACATCCTTGGATTTGTAAACCTCCAAGCCGCTGGCTTCGGTACGCCCGTAATTTAGTTGGGCAATATCGTTTTTGGTCGGTGGAAGTATAAAGGACTTGGCTTCGTACAGCGGCGTCTTGAGCGAGATATAAACAAACGCTGCTACGGTAACTAAAATAATGCACGAAAGGATAAGCAGCTTGCGACTCCACAGCACATGCCAAAGCTCAAGGACATCAAGATCGTCATTTCCGAACTCACGGCTACGTTCATTTTGCATTTATTCTGGTTTTCCTTAGATCCGATCACTTGCATGATTCCTGTGCCAGCAAGGCCTAGCCGTGGCTACAGCCGATCCAATTTAACAGACCTGCTGAACCTAAGCGTAGCGGCAATTTGCTACCCCACCGAAAACCGCACGAAACGGCTTACAGCTTTAGCACTAATCCGACCTAAGAGGAAGATACTGCCTACAAAGTTCCACCGTGGCTCCGCGAGCCGACAGCCTGCAATCCGCTAGCGGGCAACCATGGCGTCAACCTCCTTGTTGTCCCGCTCACCTCGCTTGCGCAGTGCTTGGGCCAGCGCTGCTTTCGCACGGGGTTCTCCATGGACCAGCACAATGCTCCGCGCCGTCTTCGCGCCATCCAGCGCGAAGCTGACTAAACCTTCCTGATCCGCATGACCACTGTAACCCTGCAAAGTTACGATTTTTGCACGCACAGCATACATCCGCCCATCCAGGTCAACCTGCACACACCCTTCCACTCCCTCACTGGCCTGTATCACCGCCCCTGGCGTGCCCTTGGCCTGGTACCCCACAAACATCACCTCATGCCGCGGATCCCCCAGCATGGCCTTGAGGTAATTGACAATCCGCCCACCCGAGCACATGCCGTTGCCGGCAATCACGATCGCAGGCCGCCCGGTGCTCTTCAGGTAATTGACCACCTGCTGGTGTCGGGCATGGCTGTCCACGCTGATCAGTTGGCTGAAGCCGAGCGGGTCGCGCCCCTCTGCAAGGCGCGCCCTGGCCTCGGCATTCCAGTAGTCGTGCAGTTCTCGGTACGCGCGGGTGATGCGTTGAGCCAATGGCGAGTCGAGGATGATGGGCAGCTGCGACCAGTCGAGCGGATCACCATCGGGAGACGGGCCCGCCGTTTTCAGCAGGGACTTGCGGTGAAGAATGCCTTCGAGTTCGTACAGCAGCTCTTGGGTGCGACCAAGGCTGAATGCCGGGATGAGGATGGTGCCCTTGTCTGCCAAGGCACGATCGATGGCTTCTTCCAGACGCTGCCCGCGGTCGCCGCCGGGCGAATGCAGGCGGTCGCCATAGGTGCTTTCCAGCACCAGTACGTCAGCACGCTCCGGAGGCTGCACCGGGCGCAGCAATGGGTTGCCACCAGCGCCCAGGTCACCGGAGAACACGTACCGGGTATTGGCCTGCCCATGCTGAATGTCGTACTCCACATAGGCTGATCCCAGCAGATGCCCTGCGCGCTGCAGGCGGATACGGCAAGCAACACCCGGGCCCTCGACCACCGCGTGCCACTGCTCGAAAGGCAGCGGCACAATAAGGCCTCGGACCAAATCGATGTACCGCGCCACTTGCGCGGGCTCGCGGCTGATGCTCAGCTTGTAGGCGTCTTCCAGCACCAGCGGCAGCAGCCGGGCAGAGGGCTCGCTGCACAGGATGGGGCCGCGGAAACCAGCGGCTAGCAGTGCAGGGATGCGGCCCACGTGGTCGAGATGAACATGGGTGATGACCAAGGCCTGGATGCCCTGTATGCCGAAGCCGAGCGCCGCGCTTTCTGCACCTGGCGCAGCTTCGCTGCCCTGCTCAAGCCCGCAATCGATCAGCAGACTGGTGGACGCATCAAGGTGCAACTGGTGGCAAGACCCGGTGACGCCACGGGTACCACCGTGGTGGGAAAGGCTGGGATATTCCATGCTGCGCACACTCGCCGGGGCCGAAAATGAAGTGGGCTATTACTCCATGACGGCCGGTGTATGCATAGGTGAAACTTTCCTACGAGTGTGTAGGAAATTTCCTTAGTTGCTGCTGAGAGCCGCCTGACGGGCAGACTCCCTGATCTTGCGCTTGCTGCGCTGCACGCCATAGGCACCCAGCAACGGCCCGACTGCCAGGCCAACGACCAAGGCGGCCAATACCAGCACGGCAACCGGCATGGCCGGCGCGGCCCAGCCGAACAAGACCAATGAAACGGCTTGCTGGTTTTCCAGCACGAAGAACAAAACCACAGCCGCCAACAGCAGCACGAACACCGCCGCCAGGGCGCGCTTGAGGTTACGCATCAGAATGCTCCTTGATTGATCGTGCTTCATCCTCGTCTTCTTCGTTGACCCGGTCTCGCAGCTCTTTGCCGGGTTTGAAGTGGGGCACAAACTTGCCCTCGAGGCTGACCGACTGGCCGGTCTTAGGGTTACGGCCCACACGCGGGGCGCGATAGTGCAGCGAGAAGCTGCCAAAACCGCGAATCTCGATGCGATCGCCAGTGGCAAGGCACTGTGACATCTGCTCAAGCATGGTCTTGATGGCCAGCTCCACGTCCTTGGGCGAGAGCAGCCCCTGATGGGTGACAATACGTTCGATCAGCTCCGACTTCGTCATATTTTTCCCTTCGTTATCAAGCAGCTAGATCATTGCTTAACCAGTTTGTAGCACGCTGGGAGGGATTTGAACAGGGTGGTTCTTGACTTAATAAAAAAATTCAAGATTGAAGTTTTGCAAGAATGGTCTAGCCGGCGGGGGTTGACGGGGCCTGACGAGGAATTTGCGCTGGTGCAACAATCGAGCGCCGCCCGCGCGGCGCATCGCGAGCTGTGCTCGCCCTTACGATGATCTAGGCGGTCGCCTTTGGTGCGCGTTTACATACTGCAAATTTCTATCTAATCGATTCCTGCATGGGCTGGCTACGCTAATCCAGCACATACTCACCCAAGGATGAACGCAATGCCCAACCCTCATGGCTGCAGGCTTCGCCGCGCAAGATGCTCGGTGCCAGGCAGGCTCTATATGCTAACTACCGTCACTCACCTACGCAGGCCTTTGTTTCATGACCTCCGCTTTGCACGACTGGTCATTCATAACCTTCGTTACGCGGAAGAACAACACCACTGCCGATCACTGACCTGGGTCGTAATGCCAGACCACGTGCATTGGCTGATTGAGTTGAAAGACGTGACGCTTGGAACACTGATGCAACGTTTCAAATGCCAGTCCAGCAATGCGCTGCACAAGGCAGGGGCAAAGGGGAAGCCGGTGTGGCAGGCAGGTTATTACGACCGGACCTTGCGCGAGGACGAGGATGTTTTCAAGGTCGCGAGATATATCGTTGCCAATCCGGTAAGGGCAGGATTGGTGGCCACGGTTGGTGATTATCCGCATTGGGATGCGGTGTGGCTTTAAAGGTATGACGGTAGAGGTGCGTCGCCCGGGAGATTGAGCTTTAAGGGTATGACGGCAGAAATGCGTGGCCCGGGAGATTGAGCTTTAAGGGTATGACGGCAGAAATGCGTGGCCCGGGAGACCGAGCGCCGCCCGCGCGGCGCATCGCGAGCTGCGCTCGCTCCTACGTTTGTTTCGGGCCAATCATTCCTGTGGGATTTGTGCGCGAACGCCTTGGCGCATGCCTTGATATCGCGTGGTACGAGCAAGCGGTCGCGCGCGCCGGTCACTGGCGCTACTGGCCCGAAACAAACGTAGGAGCGAGCGCAGCTCGCGATGCGCCGCGCGGGCGGCGCTCGATCTAACCGGCGACACAACCCTTACGGCAAACACTCCCCCCACCACCCCACTGCCCCACCAATAAAAAACGCAAAAAAAAAGGGCGACCCGAGGGTCGCCCTTTTTACCGATCAAACAGAACTCAGTTCTGCTTGGCCATTGCTTCGCGCAGCAGCGCAGCCATGGTGGTGTCGGCAGCCGCTTCCGGAGCGTTTTTCAGGCTCTGGATGGCTTCGCGCTCTTCAGCG
>Ga0213824_1000457_pt1 | contig 31629 bp, 32 predicted proteins | sample MC6MC0906MG_FD_179892 | JGI IMG/M metagenome (GOLD analysis project Ga0213824, IMG submission 179892) | Enriched soil aggregate microbial communities from Iowa State University, Ames, United States - MC6-MC0906-MG | ecosystem: Environmental > Terrestrial > Soil > Unclassified | place: USA: Iowa...
TTTTATTACAATCCCGTTTTTAGCACTTATCGGCTTTATTACAATCGCTGTTTGTAGTTTTATTGTAATAAAAAACAAATAAGGAGATGAACAAATGAAAAAAATGCTTATATTTGGTGGTATTATTATCGCCTTGTTCGCAGCAATTTTCGCTGTAACACAAATGGAAGAAAAAAGCGCTACTAGCCAAAAAATTGATAATGCTACTGATAGTAAGACAAATGGCCCTGACTACTATACAAATAAAATCTCTCTTTCCAATCTCCAAAAGAATTTAAAAGAGAAAAAAGAAGAAACAGTATACTTTTATCAAACATCTTGCGTTCATTGTCAAAAACTATCTCCTATCGTAGTACCAATGGCTAAAGACTTGAACGTTGATATGAAAGTTATGGACATTGAAAAACTAGATGCTCCTTGGGATGAATATAAAATTAAAGGAACTCCAACAATCATTCACTTTAAAGATGGCAAAGAAGTAAGCCGTATTAGTGGTGAACAATCGAAAGACAAATTAAAAGAATGGCTTGAGCAAACGAAAAAATAATGAGAAAAGGAAACTCCTTCTATACATGAAATGGACGTAAAATCCCACACTAATGTATAAGGAGGGGGTTTTATGCCTGAAGTAAAATGCTCTGTTTCCAATTGCTCATTTTGGGGACAAGGTAACTTTTGTCAAGCAAGTGCAATCGTTGTTCAACCGGATGCACAAGAGGCTGGTCAGAATACAAATGATTCGTATACAAGCGCTACTTTAACAAACGATACGCTTGAAAGTTCTGTAACAACGAGTGTAGAAACTTGTTGCCATACATTTAAACCAAAATATTAAACGTAAAAGCATACGATTAGTCGTATGCTTTTTTACATTCCTCTCCAAAAATCATGCATCATAAAAAAGTACAAAATAACGAGAAGGACTGTCCCGCATAAAGTGATGCGTCGATATACACTCTTCTCCCCTTCCCTCGCTTTAACAAACGCCCAAATAAATCCGACGAACAATATTAAATCAATATATGGAACATAAAAGGAGAAGACGAGAAACGCATATAAATACACGATAAATAAACAAGTCGTGATTAAGAAAATTTTAAATGCAAATTCACTTTTCATAATGTGACCGCCCCCCAATCTGTACTGTATTATATTCAGCAAAACATAATAGTTGCTGTTTCAATTTTTTTATCCCGCTATTTACATGAATCCCAATTAGTATAAGTTTATAATCAGCAAAGAAGAGCAATTCCCCCATTAAGTTTCACTTCATCACAAATAAGCTACCGCCTATACACGGTAGCTATTATGGAACATCATATTTTCTTTTATATATATTACTTAAGATCGAATAAGGTAATTGCTCATAACGAATTTTTTCTCCCGTTTCATCAAAAATATACAAATTTCTTCCTATATAATATATTCCATCTTGTCGTTTGGAGTACACTGCATACTTTTCATTTGGCAATACCGTCTTTACTTTCGTCAATTGTCCATTTGGTTCTTGCCAATATATATTTACACGGTCTACTAACGTAAGCATGCCAATTTGTTCTTCTTCTACTTTAAGACCACTCCAGCTCACAACACGATAACCAAGCTTATTCGCTTCATATTCAGGGCTCGTATAAAAACGAGAAATGATTACTTTTGTTTGTAATTGGACTCGGTCATATAACCACTGTATATCCCTATCATGCATGCGAATACAACCATTTGATTCTCTACTTCCAATCGTCCATTCCCGATTTGTTCCATGAATCGCATATTCCTTTTTATCCAGACCTAACCACCTCGTACCGAGAGGATTATTCGGTGCGCCCCCAGGTATTTTTTTTCGATGGTATTCTTTATTTTTATATTTAGTAATAATACAAAAATTACCTTCAGGCGTAGGTGTACGATCTCTTCCTGTCGTTATCGGAAACGTTTTCGTATAGTTTCCTTCTTCAAAGAAAGACAACTGATTCGTCGTAAGGTTCACTAAAATTAAATGATCTGTATTAGCAAAAGCGCTAGCTGGTAGGCAGAAAAATAGGATTACGATAAACAATACTTTCTTCATCTAAATCCTCCCTAGCACTAGTATCATAATAAATGCAATTAGCTTTACTTTGCTCTTATAAATGAAAACTATCCATTTACAATAACGCCCCCATTTACATGTATCATCTGTCCTGTTACATATGCCGAATCATTAGACGCCAAATATACATACGCAGGCGCTAATTCATACGGCTGACCAGGTCTTTGCATAGGAACATTGCTCCCGAACTGTGATACTTTTTTCTCATCAAAACTTGATGGAATAAGCGGCGTCCAAATCGGACCTGGTGCAACACCATTTACACGAATCCCTTTTTGTACTAATGATTGAGATAGCGACCTTGTAAACGCGACAATTGCTCCTTTCGTTGCAGAATAATCAATCAACGTTTCATTTCCTTCATACGCAACGATAGATGCTGTATTTATAATTACATCCCCTTGCTTTAAATGGGATAGCGCTGCTTTTGCAACATGAAAATAAGAGAAAATATTAATACGGAACGTTTTTTCTAGCTGTTCCGCTGTAATATACTCTAGTCCTTGCTGCGGATATTGCTGTGCGACGTTATTCACAAGAACATTTAGCCCCCCTAGCTGCTGGGCGGTCTCTTCTACAATCTCTTTACAATGTTGTTCATTACTCAAATCTCCCGGCAATAATACACAATTCACGCCTTCTTTTTCCACAAGTTGTTTCGTCTCAGTTGCATCTTCGTCCTCATCTAAATAAGCAATCGCAATATTTGCTCCCTCTTTTGCAAAGGCGATGGACACAGCTCTCCCAATCCCACTATCTCCCCCTGTAATTAATATATTTTTTCCTTTTAACTTTTCGCTTCCTTTATAATTTGGATCTTCAAACTTCGGAAGAGGGTTCATTAACGATTCAATACCAGGCTGTTTATTTTGATGTTGTGCTGGCATTGTTAAAAAGTTTTTTTGATGCGGCATAACTTCCTTCAACTCCTTTCTCCTTATAATGTGCACAATATTAAAAACTACTTACACATGAAAAAACCGCAATGCCCACTCGTTTTTACGGTTAATATTCAAATTTAAGACATAAAATATGGATTGTTCTAAAGTTTTTATGCAAAACTATTGCAAAATAGTTTAAAAACGAATATTATATATAACTGTTGTGAAAATTATTCGTAAAAAGAAAGGATGTTTATATGTTTAACCTTTCAAAACATAAAACTTCTATTAAAACTGAAATTATGGCAGGTATTATTACCTTTTTAACAATGGCATATATCATTGTCGTAAACCCTGTCATCCTTGGGGATGCAGGCGTTCCATTTGAACAAGCATTTACAGCTACTATTATCGCCGCTGTTGTCGGAACATTATTTATGGCAATCTTTACAAACTTACCAATCGCAATTGCACCAGGTATGGGATTAAATGCTTACTTCTCTTACTCTGTTGTCAAAGCTCATGAAGGCATGACTTTCGCAATTGCATTCTCTGCTGTATTCGTAGCAGGTATGATTTTAATTTTGTTATCATTCACATCTTTCCGTACGAAATTAATGGAAGTAATTCCTGAAAACTTAAAACATGCACTTACTGCTGGTATCGGTCTTTTTATTGCTTTTATCGGTTTGCGCTTAACAGGAATTGTTACTAAAAATGATGCCAACTTAGTTGGGCTTGGCGATCTTCACTCTGCTCCAGTTCTACTAGCATTAGCTGGCCTTGGAATTACAATTATCCTTATGTCTTTAAATATAAACGGGGCACTATTTATCGGAATGTTATTAACTGGTATTATCGCTTACTTCACAGGTCAATTAACATTCTCAAGCGGCGTTACATCAATGCCTGGATTACCAGAAGGGATTATCGTTTCAAATCCAATTACTGCTGTATCTGATGTAATTAACTACGGATTATACGGCGTTGTCTTCTCATTCTTCCTTGTTACACTATTTGATACAACAGGTACACTACTTGGCGTTGCACAACAAGGTGGATTTATGAAAGATGGAAAGCTTCCAAAAGCAGGACGAGCTCTTCTATCTGACTCATTCTCAGCAACAATTGGAGCTATGTTCGGAACAACACCATCAACAGCTTACATTGAATCATCTGCTGGTGTTGCAGCTGGTGGTCGTACTGGTTTAACAACTGTTACAGTAGCTGTTCTATTTGCATTAGCAGCATTCTTCGGACCGTTAGTGAGCGCTGTTTCTGGCGTTTCAGCTATTACAGCACCATCACTAATTATCGTTGGTAGTCTTATGATGGGCTCAGTTCGCCACATCGATTGGGATACATTCGATGAAGCATTCCCAGCATTTTTAGTAATCTTAAGCATGCCACTTACATCAAGTATCTCAACAGGTATTGCACTTGGATTTATTTCATACCCACTTATGAAAGTGGCAAAAGGACAATTCCGTGCTGTTCACCCACTTGTGTATTTATTCGGGATCTTGTTCGCTTATCAATTAGTTTTCTTACCACATTAAAATCCCTCGTTGTGAGGGATTTTTTATTTACAAAAAAACATTTGACAACAGCATACACTTATGGAATAATTCGAAATAGTTAAATATTCGATGTCTTATCAAGAGCAGGTGGAGGGATGAGCCCTACGAAGCCCGGCAACCGACCCATTTATGGGCACGGTGCTAATTCTTACAACACATTGTGTTGAAAGATAAGAGTAATATGATAAGACGTCTTTTCTATATGAAAAGACGTTTTTATTTTCACTCCCTCCTCTCTTTTCTTAATTTAGGAGGGATTTTTTTATGAAAAAATTATGTTCCACCGTACTCATTATTCTCTTACTCGCATTAACAGCTTGCACAAATGAACAAGATGCTATCTCTTCACAAAAGCAACAAACGGTGAAGAAAGAAACTACTACAGCAGCAAATCATTTACAAACAGAAATTCCAAGCCAAGTAAAAAAGCCATTAAAAATCGCATTAATTATGCAAATGTCCATCGGAACTTTTTCCTCTCAATATATTGAGGGTGTCAAAAAACAAGTCGAGCTATTCGGCGGCAGTGTGCAAGTCTACAATTCTGATAATGATTTAGCAAAAATGGCAGCAAATCTAGATACTGCTATTAATTCAAAAGTTGATGGTATTTTAATTGATCACGGTCGCTCTGAAGCACTAAAACCCGGAGTAGAAAAAGCATTACAAGCGAATATTCCTGTAGTTGCGTTTGATAATGACCTACGCTTACCAGGCGTAACGATTATTGATCAAGATGACTATAGTCTTGCATGGAAATCATTAAAAACGTTAGCGGAAGATCTGAATGGACAAGGGAATATCGCCGTCGTATGGGTTGGCGGATTTGCTCCAATGGAACGTCGCAATGTTATCATTGATGCTTTTTATAAACGTTATCCAAATATAAAAGAAGTTGCACGCTTTGGTACCGCTAGTAATAACACACCACTTGATACGCAAACACAAGTAGAGGCTTTACTAAAAAAATATCCGAAAAAAGGTGATTTACAAGCTATTTTCGCTTCGTGGGATGAGTTTGCTAAGGGGGCCGTCAAAGCACTCGAACAAGCTGGTCGTACAGATATAAAAGTATACAGCATTGACTTAAGTAATGAAGATTTACAACTCATGCAAAAAGAAAATTCACCTTGGACTGCTACGGCTGCAACCGATCCAGCTGAAGTCGGTAAAGTTCAAGTGCGTTTCTTATACAAGAAAATCGTTGGTGAACAAACGCCAGATATTTATTCACTAGAACCTTATTTAGTAAAGAAAGATAGTTTGCCACAAGAAAATATAACGATGGATCAATTATCAAAACATATAAACGGTTGGGGAGACTCGAAAGATGCATATTCACCTTGGATGAAAAAATTAGAGAAGGAGAAAAAATGATGACATTCTCTCTTCAAAACATTACACATTCTTATCACATCTCTACCCCTGTACTAGAAAATGTTTCTATTAACATACAAAAAGGAAAAGTTCACGCTTTACTAGGAATGAATGGTGCAGGAAAAAGTACTTTACTAAAAATAGCAACTGGTGAAATTCAACCAGTTGCTGGGAATATAAAAATTGATAATCAGTCTATTTCCTTTACTTCACCACGCGATGCAAAAAAACATGGTATTTCTTTCGTAACACAAGAAGTGGATCACGGACTTATTCCTGGATTATCTGTATTAGAAAATGTACTAATTGATCATTTAGCAATGCAAAATAAAGTACTATTTTCAAAGTCAAAATTAGTCTCACTCGCTAAACAACATTTGCAAACTGTACAGGCTGATTTAAATGTTTCGGAAGATGTTTCAAACTGCTCATTACATGAAAAACAATTACTTCTTATCGCAAGAGCTTTATCCAACAATACAAATTATCTTTTATTAGATGAGCCTACTTCTTCTCTTGGACCGAAAGAAGTTGAAACCTTCGGGCAACTATTAAAAGATTTAACATTGAAAGGAATTGGCATCATCTTAATTTCTCATCGTTTATCAGAGATTCGAAATTTCGCGGATGATGTAACCGTATTACATAACGGTAAAGTTGCACTTTCTGAAGCGATCACAAAGGTTACAGATCAACAAATTGTGGAAGCGATGACTGGAAAACAACTTACACTTCCTATTAATACAGCGCCAAAACGAGGGAGCGAAGAATTATTTAAAGTGCAAGAACTTCCATTACACAAAGACCATTCTCCCCTTTCTCTCACCGTACGGAAAGGTGAAACTGTTGTGATATACGGATTAATTGGCAGTGGCAAAACAACACTTGCTGAAACGTTATTTGGTACTCGTCATACTTATCACGCAGAAATAGATGGTCAAACAATAACAATTAAAACACCGCGAGATGCGATTAAAGCAAAGATCGCACTTGTACCAGAGGAAAGAAGAAAACAAGGCGTATTTCTTTCGGAAGATATTATAAGTCACACTAATTTACACCAATCAGGTTGGAGACGAAAGCAAACCGAAGTAAATAATGCTACTACAGCAATTTCTTCTTTCAGCATTTCACCCAATGACCCAAAAGCATTTATTCATTCACTTAGCGGTGGAAACCAGCAAAAAGTCTCCATTGCAAAGTGGCATGGATTCAAACCGAATCTATTTCTTTTGGACGAGCCAACTAAAGGTGTAGACATAGCTGCAAAACAAGACATTTTTCAATTTATTCGTAACATTACTGAAAACGGAAGTTCCGTAATTTACTTCACAGGAGAACAAGATGAAGCACTACATATCGCTGATCGCATTCTTATACTGGCAAACGGAGAATTTGTAGGTGAATACTTACCAAACGAACTATCTCCTGAACAGCTTTTACATTTATCTGAAGGGAGTTATTCCATTGAATCTCGTTCATAAAACAAAAACTAAGAAACTATATTTACCTACTCATCTTTTTTATCAATTTAGTACGATTGCTATCATTATAGGTGTTACAATTTTCTTCTCTATCGTCAACGATTCTTTTTTAACATACAACAATATTAGTGATATTTTACGTTCCATTTCTATCGTAACGTTACTTGCAATTGGTGTTACCTTTACATTAATTGTAGATGGATTTGATTTATCAGTCGGCTCTACCGCTAGTTTAGCAACCATTGCCGCTGCTTCCTGTCTCGTTTTATATCGACAAGAACTATTAGTCACACTCCTTGTTCCTATTCTTTGTGGGCTATTAGTTGGATTATTAAATGCACTACTCGTTATCCGAATTAAACTACCAGATTTACTAGCTACATTAAGTATCATGTATATCGTGAATGGAATACACTTAACATTTTCAAAAGGGTCTTCTATTTATGAAGGAATGTCTGGTGCCAAAGGACATTTTATTCCATCCTTTTTATTTATCGGTCAAGGTTCTGTGTTAGGAATTCCAGTCCCTGTCATTATCATGCTTATCGTCGTTTTAATTGCATATGTATTTTTAGAAAAAACAACGTACGGTCGTTTCTTTTATATGACAGGTGGGAATCGAGAAGCTGCTAGACTAGCTGGTATTCCTACTGATCGTTACCGTGTATATGCTTATATGATTAGCGGTTTACTTGCCTCTATTGGCGGTATTATTCTATGTAGCCGCGTTGGAACAGGACAAGTTTCAGCTGGCGCCCCATTATTAATGGATGCAGTTGCAGCTGCCTATATCGGTTATGCAATGTTCGGTGCTAAGAAACCAAATGTCATCGGAACATTTCTTGGTTCCGTATTAATTGGAATCATATTAAACAGCCTTACAATGATGAACGTTCCTTATTATGCGCAAGATATCATTAAAGGCAGTATTTTAATTGCAGCTTTAGCCTTTTCATTTATTAAAAAGAAGCGTAAATAAAGTGAAACTTTAATCAGTGGGGGTTTTCTCCCCCACTGATTATTAGTTGAACCAATCGGGCAGTTGATCCCCCACCTAACTTCTTTGCTTTCGCCTAATTTTGAGGTGGGGGTCTTACTGCCCGTTAATGCGGGATAAAAAAGTAGCGCATCGAATTCCGATGCGCTACTTTCCTTTTGCAACAATCACACGAACTACTTTCAACGCAAAAAGCAAAAGACCGTTCACTATTGCTATAACACCTAAGAAGATTGCTATCATAAGCTCTCCCATTCCGTTATTAAATACAAAAATAATAGAAGAAATGAAAGCCAAAATAAACAATATGAACGCTGGTATATATTTAATAAAAGGCTTCTCAAATGATCTTTTAGAAAGAAGAAATGTAATTAACAATGTCATAATAAAAACAAAATATACCGCAAATAAAAAAATCATATGAAAGCCTCCTCTACGACCAAACTACTTAAAAGAGGTTAGAAACCTTTAATATTTCTCATTTACCTGCAATTCTTTACTATACTTTTGAATGAACACTGATGAAATAGCCATTACCATTCCTATACTAAAACCAATAAGTTGATCTAATAGCATTTCATCATGAATGAACCAGCGCAGTAGAAATACGCCACCAAAAATAAGCAACATAGTAAATCCAGTATGTCTAAGCCCTTTATATACATTTTCCATATGTATCACCTCTCTACATACTTTTATCCATATTATACCATAATCCAAAAAATGTATATAACCAACATTCGGTATTGAAACCAATAATAAAAAAGGCTGCAGAGAACTCCATCTCCACAGCCTAATACTTATTTTTGCAAAAATGCCTGTAAATCTGCAAACTGTCTCTTTGCATCTTCATAGCCTTGCTCATATAAACTTTGTAGTTTTGTCGCATCTTTTTCCATACGATCTACTTGAAGCGGCACTTCTGGACGAATAACAAATAAATTCCCTGCTTGCTCTTCTTTTTCAATGTAGTGAAGTGTTTCATTATACACTTCATAACGAGTTAGCATCGTATTAACAAGGTTCGGATATTTTTTATAAGCTTTCGCTGCAACCCAGCCAAATTTTGATTTTTTCTTTGCGTAACCATAATTTCTCGTCAAAATAACGACTGATTTTCTAAATCCATCCTCCTGTGCTTTACGGACTGGAATCGGATCAGAAATCCCGCCATCTAACAATTGCTTACCACGGTAATTTACTACTGGTGCAATGAAAGGTAATGAACTAGACGCTTGTAATAAATTGAGCGCATCATCATTCGTTCCCTCTTTTTCAAAATAAACAGACTGCCCTGTTTCACAATCCGTTGTTCCTACAAGGAAGCGTTCGGGACTATTAAAGTATGTTTCAAAATCAAACGGCACATGCTTTTCTGGTATTTCATGAAAAATGAAATCCATATCAAATAACTGACGTTTTCTCCATAAGTTTTTATATGATAAATACTTCGGATGTGATACATAATCAATATTGACCGTTTTATTTCTATTTCTTTGTCTGGAAAGATACGACGCTGCATGACAAGCACCAGCTGATACACCGACTACATATGGAAAATATAAACCTTGTTCCATAAAGTATTCTAGTATCCCGCCCGTATATACACCACGCATACCGCCGCCTTCTAATACTAACCCCGTATTTTCAAGCATGTTATTCTCTCCTCTTTATATATATTGACTCTTTAATTATTCACTATGTTAAGTATCTTTTTCTATTATATATGAGTTCTTTCAGAAATTATATTGAAAAGGCTTGAAATGGAGGGATTTTTTCTTCCAATTATATTTCCAAATAACCAGAGATATCCTTTATAAACCTTTGAATAAAATCTTGTTCTTCTTTCGTATATGCATCTAAAAGTAACAGCCACTTTTCTTCAGCTTGTTTATGCAACTTTTCATGAGCTTTATATATTTCATTTCCTCTTTCCGTTAAGTGGAAGAAAATTTCTTTTTGATTGTCTAACATTTGCATCTTCTCAACGAACTGCTTTTGAAATAACTTTGTACAAATTTTAGAGATTGCGCCCTTCGTCATTCCCATTTCTGTCGTAATAGCAGTTACATTCATCAGACCATTTTTTCCGATACATTCGATAACATGTAATTCAGATAAAGACATACCACTTATACCTGTCTCACGAAGAAATTTCTCATTTTGTCCTTTCAAATGTTCTTCTTTTTTATACAATAGTGTACGAATGTCCGAAAGTATTTCCATTTGTTTCGTTGTATGTTCCAATCCGTTCGCCCCCTAAGTTTCCAAAGAAACAATTTAACTATATACCATTTTAAAATCATTTTCCCATCTTTACAAGTGAGAAAATCATGTTAAAATAAATTTAGTTTCCTAGGAAACTAAAAAAACAAGGAGGTTAGCATTATGGAAAAAACTAAACTGAATTTCATTTTATATGTTGTCTGTATGAGTGCCTTACTCGGTTCCTTCGCTCAAAATATTTATACACCTATCTTACCGATGATTCAAAATTCGTTTCATACTTCTCTTTATCTTGTAAATTTAACCGTTTCACTTTTCACATTCGTTCTTGCGGTTATGCAGCTCATATATGGACCTTTAATTGATACAAAGGGAAGAAAATCTGTCCTTATCCCTAGTTTAATTATTAGTACAATCAGCTCAATTGGTTGTGCTTTCTCACCAAACATTTACTTATTTCTATTCTTTAGAGCTGTTCAAGCTATAGGAATAGCCGCTATACCTATAGTCGCAGCAACGATTATAGGTGATTTATTTGAAGGAAAAGAACGCGGAGAAGCAATGAGCCTTTATCAAATGTTACTTGCTCTCGCACCTGCGATTGGCCCTCTCATAGGTGGTTATCTCGGCAGTATACATGGTCACTTATCCGTATTTCTGTTTTTATCTACAATTGGCATCATCTTATTAATCATAAACATTTCACTACTTCCAGAAACAAAACCAAATGTAATTGAGCAACCAAAAGCAAAAAAGAATTACTGGCTTATCTTAAAAAATAAAACTGGATTTTCTATTACTCTTATTGGCTTTATTCAATTTTGTATGTATTTCTGTTTCCTCGTTTTTTTACCTAGCATATTAACAAATATATTTCATCTAAGCACAAGTGAAATTGGTCTTATGTTTGTACCGATGTCCCTTTCTATTATGTTAGGAAGTTATTGCTACAAATTTTCACAAAAATGTTTCACAACAAAGCAGGCTTTAATCATCACTAGTTTCTTCAATATTATATGTGTCACTTTATTCTCTTTCACATATAGCATCAATATCCCATCCGTAATTATCGTTACCTCTTTATACGGTTTTAGTATGGGACTTTCTATGCCAACTCACACTACTTTATTAACGGAAGAATTCGTACAAGAACGCGCAACTGCCATCGGTATGTACAACTTCATTCGCTATCTTGGCATGGGTACAGGGCCTATTGTAGGTGGGTTTCTTTTATTTAATCAAAATTACTTTTGGATTTTCTTCCTAGGGGCAATTATGTTTTTACTCGTAATTTTATATGTGATGAAAATGCTACGCTTTCCTACCGCACAAAAAGCCAAATAGAGCCCCCGAAAGGTGGGCTCTATTTAAGCTCTTTGATCAGCAACGATATGAATATCAATATACTTTGTTTGTCTCATAATTTCATTTACAATAGAACCTTTTCGTATTTCCTCCCACCGTGTTCTCGCCGATTGTCCGAGTAAAACTTGTGTCGCCTGTAGTCTGTTCGCGACTTCAATAATAACATCAGCTGGCTTTCTTCCTTTCGCTTCTTCTAACACAAAGCTCGCATCAAATTGATTCGTTAGCGATTTCCACTCTTCAATTGTTTGCTTTTTCCCTGCTGAAAGTGAATCTATATTTTCCCGCTCTACGTTTAAAACATACAATTCAGCGTTTAACCGATCAGCCATGCGCCAACCTCTCCGTATTAATTTCTCTGCTGTTGAACTGTATTGTACACAAACGAGAATTTTTTCTTTCACCCCAATCGGTTCTATAACTGTTTGGCTAATTTTCTCATCCATATCATCTGCAACTTCACGAAGCGATAATTCCCTTAGTGCTCCTAAATTATTAAGCGTAAAGAAGTTTTGTAAGCTTTGCTCTATTTTTTCTTCCTTATATATCTTTCCATCTATTAATCTCTTCCTTAATACCTCTGGTGTTGCATCAACGAGCTGAATCTCATTTGCTTTTTGCAAAATAAAATCTGGAATACGCTCTCTTACTTTTACATTCGTAATTTGAGCTACAATGTCATGAACACTTTCTAAATGTTGAATATTAAATGCTGATAATACTGATATACCAGCCTCTAGCAATTCTTGAACATCCATATAACGCTTCTTATTTTTAGATCCAGGAATATTACTATGCGCGAGTTCATCCACTACAACTACTTGCGGTGCACGTTTTATAATTCCTTCCACATCAAGCTCATAAAATACCTTTCCTTTATAGTCTATTTCTTTTAGCGGAACTTTTTCTAAATCAGCAATTGCTTCTTCCGTCTCAATTCTCCCATGTGTTTCAATTAAACCAATTACAATATCAATACCGTCTTTTTTCATCTCTCGTGCATCAAAGAGCATTTTATAACTTTTCCCAACTCCTGGAGCCGCTCCTACATATAACTTTAACTTCCCGCGGTTTTGCTGACGAATATATTCTAAATACTCTTCTGGCGTTCGCCTTTGAAACGTCGGTTTATAGTCATCCGCATACAAAACACTCACAGCCTTTCTTTCGAAACAACGCTACCTCAATCCGTTAGATTGAGGTAGCACTGTTACTATTTCATTAGTTTCTGTAATTCTAAATTTAACTTTAAGACGTTCACGCGATCTTCTCCAAACAAGCCGAGCGCAGCACCTTCCGTTTGATCCTTAATCAATTGATCTAGATTTTCTTTCGGAATATTCGTTAATTTCGAGATACGATCTACCTGTACGGAAGCCGCCTTCGGACTAATGTCAGGATCAAGCCCTGAACCTGAATTCGTCACTAAATCTATCGGTACTTCTGTAACTGGAACAGTTGGATTTTGTTCCTTCCACTCTGCAATACTTTTCTCTACTCGTTTCGCTAAATCTGGATTAGACGGTGCATAGTTATTTGAACCAGATGCTTCTGCTTTATATTCTATACTAGAGACACGTCCATGAAAATAACGTGGATCTGTGAAATTTTGACCGATTAATTTTGAACCAACTACTTCATCCTTATCATTATATATAAGACTTCCATCCGCATTATCCTTCATTACCGCTTGCGCAATACCAGTTATAATAAGCGGGTATACAAGGCCGCACAAGACTAAGAACGTGAAAGTAATACGAATAATTGGTGAAAGTATACTTTGTTTTTTCGCCATCTTTTTTCCCCTCTTCCCTATATGAACAAGCCGACAATCATATCAATTACTTTAATTCCAATGAACGGAACGATAACTCCGCCAAGCCCGTAAATGAGTAAGTTTCGGCTAAGTAGTGCATTCGAACTCATCGGTTTATATGCGATACCTTTCATAGCTAGCGGAATAAGTAACGGAATAATAACTGCATTAAATATTAATGCTGATAAGATTGCTGATAGCGGTGATGTTAATTTCATAATGTTTAATGCTTCCATTTGCGGAATCGCAAGTGTAAACATTGCTGGAATGATTGCAAAGTATTTTGCAATATCGTTCGCAATACTAAACGTCGTTAACGCACCACGCGTCATTAACAATTGCTTACCAATTCCTACAACCTCAATAATTTTTGTAGGGTTCGAATCTAAATCAATCATATTCGCTGCTTCTTTCGCGGCTGTCGTACCACTATTCATCGCTAATCCAACGTCAGCCTGCGCTAATGCCGGAGCATCATTTGTTCCATCACCTGTCATCGCTACAAGTTTCCCTTTATCTTGCTCTGCTTTAATAACTGCAATTTTATCTTCCGGTTTACACTCAGCAACGAATTCATCTACCCCTGCTTCTTTTGCGATTGTTGCTGCTGTTAATGGGTTATCTCCTGTACACATAACCGTTTTAATCCCCATTTGGCGCAATTGTTCAAAACGCTCACGCATACCGGGTTTTACTGTATCTTTTAAATAGATTAAACCGTAAATACGATTATCCACTGCAACTACAAGTGGTGTCCCGCCCTCTTTTGAAATGAAATCTGCTTTTTGGTTCACATCTTTCGGAATCGTTCCGCCTTGTGATTGAACCCATTCAATAACGGCACCAACAGCACCTTTTCTCACTTTTGTTCCGTCCTGTAAATCAACACCACTCATTCTCGTTTCTGCTTTAAACGGAACAAATTCACCTTGTTCGGCAAGTTCTCTATTATATGATATAGATTTCGTTTGTACATATTCTATAACTGATCGACCTTCTGGTGTTTCGTCTAAAACTGAGCTCATCGCAGCCCATTTCCCTACTTGCTCAATCGTTTCATTTCCTACAGGGAGCAGTGTATGTGCCATCCGGTTCCCGAAAGTAATCGTACCTGTTTTATCTAAAATAATAGTATTAATATCACCCGCAGCTTCTACTGCTTTACCCGACATCGCTAACACATTAAACTTTGTCACACGATCCATCCCAGCAATACCAATCGCTGATAATAGCCCACCAATTGTCGTTGGAATTAAACAAACTAACAACGCTACAAGTACAGCTGTATCAATTTGAAACCCTAAATAATTTGTAAAAATCGGCAACGTCACAACAACGATTAAGAAAATAAGAGTTAAACTCGTTAATACTGTATTTAAAGCAATCTCATTCGGCGTTTTTTGGCGAGCAGCCCCTTCTACTAAAGAAATCATTTTATCAATAAATGATTCGCCAGGGTTACTCGTAATGACAATCGTAATCTCATCACTTACGACCATCGTACCGCCTGTTACTGAACAAAAATCGCCACCCGCCTCTTTTATTACAGGAGCTGATTCCCCTGTAATTGCAGACTCATCGACAGACGCTAAACCTTTAATTACTTCACCATCATTTGGAATCATTTCTCCTTGTTTTACAATAACAACGTCACCTTTTCTCAGATCAGTTGCTGAAACTTGAACAATATCTCCATTTTCTTTTACAACATTTGCAAACACATCTTTCTTCGATTGTTTTAAAGAATCGGCTTGCGCTTTACCACGACCTTCAGCTAAAGCTTCTGCAAAGTTAGCAAATAAAACTGTAAATAATAGAATGAGAGAAACTGTTATATTAAACCATCCTGGTACACTACTAGAACTACTTGGAAGAAAGGATAAAATTAACGTAATGATAAATCCAATTTCCACAACGAACATAATCGGATTCTTTATCATTACTTTCGGATTCAATTTCGCAAAGGATTGCTTCATCGCATGTGTCACGATATCACGATCCATCGTTTTCGCTTGTCTAACCTCATCTTCTACAACATGTATTTGTGACTCGTTCACTTGTTTTTCTTTTACTACTACCGGTCTCATCATTTACCCTCCATTACTTCAATGTAAGAAATTCTGCAATTGGGCCAAGTACTAACATCGGGAAGAATGTTAACGCACCGACAATTACAATCGTTCCGATGAAAATACCACCAAATAAACTATTATCCGTACGGAATGTTCCGACTGTTTCTGGTACTACCGTCTTCTCTTTCAGTGAAGCTGCAACAGCTAGCATCGTAATTAAACTAAAATAGCGTCCTAAAAACATAACTAAACCAGTCGTAATATTCCAAAATGGTGTATTATCTGCTAATCCTTCAAATCCAGATCCGTTATTCGCAGCTGACGATGTGTATTCATATACAACTTGCGTTAAACCGTGGAAACCTGAATGAGAAATTGCATCCGTTCCTAAGCTTGTTGAAAGAGCTAATGCTGAAAACCCTAAAATAAGCAATGGATGAAATAAAATCGTTACCGCAATCAATTTCATTTCCTTACCTTCAATTTTCTTACCTAAAAACTCCGGTGTCCGTCCAACCATTAAACCAGATATAAAGACTGCAATAATTGCATACATAATAATGTTCACAAAACCTGCTCCAACACCGCCGTATACTGTATTTAACATCATATTTACAAGTGGTACTAACCCGCCAATTGGTGTTAACGTATCATGCATCGTATTAACAGCCCCTGTTTCAGCAGCTGTCGTTACTGTTGCGTATAGTGAAGAAAATACTGTTCCGAATCGTACTTCTTTTCCTTCTGTACTTCCTTGTACATGTTCGATACCCATTCCATTTAACGCTGGATTCCCATTTAATTCAGCTGTAGTAATCGTGATAAACCCTAGTAAAAACACCATGAATAGTGACACGAAAAGGATGCGACCTTGTTTTTTATTTCCTACCATTCGTCCGTACGTAAATGGAAGTGCTGTTGGCAATAACATCATAAGCATCATTTGCAAAATATTACTCATTTGTCCTGGATTTTCGAAAGGATGTGTAGAGTTTGCCCCGAAAAATCCTCCGCCGTTATTTCCAAGTTCCTTAATGGAAACGAATGATGCAACAGGCCCGCGTAATATACTTTGTTTTGCCCCATCAATCGTTTGTGCTGTAACTGCCCCGTCTAACGTTTGTGGTACGCCAAGTGCGACAAAGACTAACGCCGCAATAAATGCGATAGGAAGAAAAACTCTCGTTAATGCTCTCGTAAAATCTACGAAAAAGTTACCAAGTTCTTTTCCAGCAAGTCCTCTTATAAACGCCATAACAAGTGCTAATGTCGTTGCTGGTGCCGCAAACATTAAAAATGTAATTCCGATTAATTGTGATAAATAAGATAAACCATTTTCACCGCTATAATGCTGTAAGTTTGTATCAGCCATAAAACTAATTGCTGTATTAAAAGCGAGCGTAGGCTCCATTCCTTCAATGTGTGCTGGATTTAATGGCAATACTCCTTGTAATCTGAAAATGAAATATACGACGACAATCATAAATCCATTGAGTAACACCAATGATAATGCGTACTGTTTCCACGTTTGATTGTATTCTTTTACACCCGTAATTTTAAAAATAAGTTTTTCAAAAGGCCCGAATACTTTATCTAGCTTTTTACTACCTTGAAAGGCTTTCTCTAAATAAATTCCCATTGGCTTTGCTACTAAAATAAACAAGAGCATTGTAATAACGACTGCAACCCAAATCATAATGAATGATTCCCCCTAATTAAAACTTTTCTGGATTTAATAATGCGTACACTAAGTACACCGTAATCGCTGCAACAATAACCGATAAGGCAATCATCATGATTGCTTCCCTTCTTTCACAACTTTATCTGACCAACTTGCAAGACTTGCCATCGATGCAACTAACACAACAAAAATCCCGATCATTACAACATCTAACATAACTACCCCTCACTTTTTTGTTAAAATTTACCATCTTATTATCGAAAAAAGAACACTAAGCTCTACTTAGTGTTCGAAATGAACAACACAAAGTAAACCTCCTCTCTAAACGCTTACGAGGTTAGCTGTCGGATTCGGGCCTAAAGAGTAGCCCTACTTTCAAAATTGAAAGATTCACCCCAAGTGACAATGCACAAAATTGGTTCCCCCGCTCCATTTCTGGAACTCAGCGATTTTAGGTTTTTTTTGGAAATTTCATGAATGATTTATGAGAGTAAATATACTCCTCTAAATTTAACTTGTAAAGGAGTAAATTACTGAAAATAAGAAAATATCCATCTATTTAAACGCTTACATTAGGTGTTATTACTATTCTTTCATCTATTTTCTCGTCTTTTCTTTCTTTTTCACAGAAATGATCTTTCAAATACGAAATAAAAAGAGCGAATTACATGAAGTGCATAGCTTGTTGCACTCAGCATTCGCTCTTTTTTCATTCACTATTTATTCCCCTCGTAAAAAAGCACGTAAATTTCTCCCGCGAATATAAACTTGTGACAATTCTGCATGTAGCTGCTCATATTCGATAACGTCTGTTTTTAAATATAAAGCGTCTTTCGATGGCAATATAATATATGGCCTTGGAAAAATAGGATCAAGCACCACCAATTCTTGAACTCGCTCTACCGATACCGCCCAACGATTCGCTATATCTCCTAGTAACAACACCTTCATCTTTATTTCCCCCGCCCTATTCAAAAAATAAAAAAGAAATATTATCACAATTCGTAAACACGACAAATGTAGCTCCCATTATTTCATAGAGCCTCGCTGGATATCGTTTATTCCTTGTAACAACAGTAATAGGTGCTTGAAAAGAAAAGCGAATGTGTTCTGTGAAGAAGCTAACGATTGGAAGCTCATCACCTAGTAAAATCACCTTTTTAATACACTCACAAATACTAGTAAAATCCTGCTCCTTACTACAACTATACGTCCAATCAAATCCACAATCCCTAACTTCATCCGCTATTTCTTCATTTGCTGTAAAAATGACTAACTCATGTTGAAATGCTACTAAATCTCTTAAACTATTTACCTTACTTTCTTCTCCAACACAAATAAGTGTTAGTTCCATATACCTCATCCTCCTTAGCATAAAAGAACTCAAACATAGATTGATATTCCCCTATACTAATCAGATCGATGAAGTGATGTATCCATCATGGCACCGTCCTCTCTCAAGACGCTTACGAAGTTAGCTGTCGGATTCGGACTTTGAGAGTAGCCCTACTTTCAAAATTGAAAGATTCACCCCTAGTGACACTGCACAAATTGGTTCCTCCGCTCCTTATATTTGGACTCAGCGTATTACAAAAAATATATTCTGGCTGATATATTACTCCTGTATTTGGAAAAAGTAAACAGAAAAAAGTCAGTTATACAACTGACTTTTTTCCTGCTTATACGTGCGCTTTATTCAATTTATATGCAAAATGATTCGTCGGTCCATGACCACTTCCAATATTTAATGGCTCTTCAATTGCTATACTAATAAATCGTTTCGCTTCTTGAACCGCCTCTTCAATCGAGTATCCTTTCGCAAGTCCTGCAGTAACCGCTGAAGCAAATGTGCACCCACTTCCGTGCGTTTGCTTTGAAGGAATCCGTTCACTTCTAAATTCGATAAACATTTCCCCATCAAAGAGTAAATCAATTACTTCGTTACCTTGATATTCTGCATGTCCACCCTTCATAAGCACGTATTTCGCACCTAATTCATGCAGTACTTTCGCAGCTTCCTTACTATCTTCAACATTATGAATCTCCATCCCAGTTAACACTTCTGCTTCAGGAACATTCGGTGTTACAACCGTTGCTACTGGTAATAAATATTCTTTTAATGCTTGTACTGCTTCTTGTTGTAATAATGATGCACCGCCCTTAGCGATCATAACAGGGTCTAATACAATATTATTCCAGCCAAATTTATTAATATGTTCTGCTACAATTTGAATAATTTCGCTGCTAAATAACATTCCTAGTTTCACAGCATCTGGCGTTAAATCCGTACCAATTGAATTCAGCTGTTCCGTAATACCTTCTAACGGAACTGGATATACCCCTTGAACGCCAAGCGTATTTTGAGCAGTAATTGCCGTAATAGTCGTCATCCCATACACACCAAGCTCTTGGAATGTTTTTAAATCTGCTTGAATACCGGCACCGCCGCCGCTATCAGATCCTGCAATTGTTAAAGCTTTATTTACTTTCATCCCACTCATCCTTTTCTATCCAAAATAGCGATGATAAATTGTTTTTGCTTCGCTTATATCCTTCGTTCCATGTACGAGTACACGACCATCTTTAAAAGCAACTAATCTCTTTGCCTCCACAGAAAATGATAATAAATATGGATTTACATTTAAATCATTCACACGATCATTCAGCAGCTTTTTGTATCGTTCAAAATCCATTTCCCCTTTATGAGGTGGTCTAATTTGAACTGTATTTCTCCCGCATAACACTGCTGTTTTTGAAGTATTTTCTTTATTTAAATACGGATATAATGCATTCTCTCCGCACGAAGGACAATTATGCTGGCGAAGCTTTTGCACATTCATACATGAATATTCATTCTTCCATACGTCAAACGATGCAAGTCCATCCCGAAGTGATTCGTAATCTTCCACTAACAGTTTAAGAGCTTCCGTTACTTGATGAGAAACAACGAGAGATACAGCAGGTGATATAATGCCCGCTGTATCACATGTCGCCCCGCCAAGCGGAATCGATTGTAGTAAACAAGATAAACATGGCGTTTTACTAGGAAGAATTGTGTAAGAAAGGCCGTAACTTCCTACACATGCTCCATAAATCCATGGAATAGAATATTTTTGTGCTATATCATTTACAATAAAACGTGTTTCGAAATTGTCAGTTGCATCAATAATTACATTAACGTTTGTAACAAGTTCTTCTAATTCCTCAGCTGTTACATCTTGAACGAGAGCTTCTACTCGTACTTCACTATTGATCTCTTCTAGACGTTTCTTTGCCGCTACAGCCTTCGGAAGATTATTCTCTACATCGCTCTCTGCATACAATTGCTGCCTTTGTAAATTACTCCAATCAACATAATCGCGGTCAACAATTGTTACTTGACCAACGCCTGCTCTTACAAACATCTCTGCGTTTGCACTACCTAATGCACCTGCACCGATAATGAGTACATGCTTTTCTCTTATCTTTCGTTGCCCCTCTTCCCCAATTGGAGAAAATAATTCTTGGCGAGAATATCGATTATTCAACTACGCTCATTCCTTCTAAAGGACTACTTGCTGTTGCACAACGTTTACGTGCAATACGACCCGCTTCAAAGCCAATTCGCCCTGCCTCGATACCTAATTTCATTGCGTATGCCATCTTAATTGGATCTTTTGCTCCCGACACAGCAGTATTTAATAACACACCATCCGCTCCTAATTCCATCGCAAATGCCGCATCAGCTGGGCTACCAATACCAGCATCCACGATAACTGGTACTGTCGCTTGTTCAATAATGAAACTTAAATTTAATGGATTTACAATACCAAGTCCTGAACCAATCGGTGATGCTCCTGGCATAATTGCATGCACACCTAGTTCTTGTAATTTACGTGCTAATACAACATCATCTGATGTATACGGAAGAACGATAAATCCTTCTTCTAGTAGCATTTCAGATGCCTTTAACGTTTCTACTGGATCAGGTAATAACGTTCTATCATCACCAATAACTTCTACTTTGATCATGTCGCAAAGCCCCGAAGCTTTTGCTAATTTTGCAATACGAACCGCTTCTTCGGCATTTTTTGCTCCAGCTGTATTTGGTAATAACTTATATTTTTTCACATCAAGTTTCTCTAATAAATTAGGTTGCTTCGCATCGAATATATCCATACGACGTACTGCGAACGTTAAAACCTCCGCCTCAGATACATCAATTGCCTTTTGCTGCACATCAAAATCAGGGAATTTTCCTGTTCCTAATAAAAGTCTAGAATGAAATGAAAATGGTCCAATGTTTAACATAATCAACCGCCTCCTACGAAAGTTACAATCTCAATTTGGTCTCCATCAAAAACAGATGTATCTGTATGATCACCTTTTTGTAAAATATCTTTATTACGCTCTACTACAACAATTCTGTTATCTAACTCTAAATGTGTAAGTAGCTCAGCTACTGTTTTCACACTCTCTGGCACTTCAATTTGATTACCATTAATTTTTAAATTCAAACTTCCAGCCCCTTTCTAAACTGTTTTAGAAAGCAATGAATCTAGCAAGTGATTCTCCTGCTTTCCTTCTATTAAATCCGCCATATACTGACCAGAAACAGGACTTAATAAAATACCGTTTCGATAATGCCCCGTACAAGCATATAAACCTTTTATTTCTTCATGCTCTCCCATATAAGGAGCTTCGTGATTCGATTGTGGTCTTAACCCTGCCCATGTGCTTTCCCACTCTGCTTCTTTTAAAGCTGGTAATATCGTATACGCGCGCTCTAATATAGAAGTAATACTTTCTGGTTGCACAGTTTTATTAAACGTATGAGGCTTCATCGTTGCTCCAATTACGTAACGTCCGCCGCGCTTCGGTGCAATATAAAATCTTTCTTGGAAAATAGGCGCCTTTATAAGTGGTTTTCTACTTCTTACCGCTACTACTTCTCCTTTAACTGGATATGTACCCCATTCACGGTGAAAATGACGCAGTAACTTCGTGCTCCATGAACCACCCGCAATAACAACTTTTTCGCATGTGATACTACCTTCGCTCGTCACAATCCCAGTCACTTTATTATTTTCAATACGAATATCAAACACTTCTGTCTGTTCATATATATCCGCACCCGAAAATGATGCAGAATGTGCGAATGCTTTCGTAAGCTCCGGTGCAATAACATGACCATCTTTCGGATAATATACAGCACCTATAATTGACTCAGAAAGAAATGGTTCTTTCTCTCGTAAACGATCTCCCGTTAGAAAGTAAGAATCTTCACCCGTTTTCTGCTGCCAATCCATAATGTGAAGAATTCTTTCCTTCTCCTCTTCATTTTGGGCAATGCGATAAATGCCTTTTTCCTCATACCCAATATCGATGCCTGTTTTTTCACGTAAAACTTCTGCAAGTTGTGGAAATATAGCACGGCTTTCTCTAGCAAGTTCAAATAGTGGGTCATATTCATCCCATTCTGCCTGAACCCCAAGTAAACCAGCGGCTGCTTTCGAGGCTTCAGATGCAATTCTTTGCTTCTCTACAATCGCTACTTTATGTCCTCTTTCTGCTAGAAAATGTGCAACTGAACTACCAATTACACCACCGCCAATTATCGCTACATCATACTTCTTACACATGTTTTTCCGCCCACTTTCTTATTGATTCCTTATAAGATTTCGCTTTGCTATACGGGTTACTACTACTTATAATCCCAGACATAACAGCAATACCACTGACACCGTTAGTAAGAACATCCCCGGCGTTTTCCGTGGTGATTCCACCAATTGCTGTAATCGGTATGGATAAACACTTTGCAATGTCTGAAATCTCTTCAAGCCCTCTCGCTGGCACACCTTTTTTACAATCTGTCGGAAATACATGACCATAGACGAGTGAATCCGCTCCATTCTTAAATGCATCGATCGCCTCTTCTAAAGAATGTACAGAATAACCGACATGCAAATAAGAAAACTTCTCTTTCACTGACCTTACATTTGCGCTCCGATATCCTAGCTGTACGCGCGGAATGTTTAATAAAATAGCAATATCAATTCGATCATTTATCACTATTTTTGATGCCGGAAAGCCTTTCTTCAAAAGGCTTTCCACACCTTCATACAATTCCTTCGTACTTTTCTCACGCTCACGAATATGCAAATAATCAATCTCACTTTCAATTTGCATCGCTACATTCACTAACTCTTCGAATGACATGTGACCATTTGAGATTACATGAAGCTCATTTTTCATATTCATTCGCCTACTTTAAAATGTTTTCGAATAATTCATCGGCCGGAACGATTTCTTTTGTCATACCTTTATCCTTCAGCCATTTATTTTGTTTCTCCCATGATTCTTTTGAATCCGATAAGAATGGCTCATCTTTCGTTTCCATCTTCTCTAATAAAATTTTCATACTTTCTTTTTCAACTTCTGGTACAAGTGGGAAGTTTTCTTTTTCTTGATGATTTAATAAAATATTTAATGCTTCATCTGGATTTTTCTTCATGAAATCATATCCTTTTTTCGTACCACGTAAGAAAGCTTGTAACGCTTCTTTATCTTTTTTCAACGTTTTATCACCTGTTACAAATACAAGCTCATGATAATTAGGTACACCATAATCTGCTGGATTAAAGTATGCTGGTTCATGACCTTCATGACGCATAACAGGTACTTCATGGTTAATGTATGCCCCTGTTACCGCATCCACTTTTTTTGTAATTAGTGCCGGTACTAAATCAAAGCCAACATCGACTACTTTCACTGTATCTGGATTACCACCAGCTTCTTTTACCATCGTTTTTAAGTACATCTCACTTAAAGGTGTTCCAGAATATCCAACTGTTTTCCCCTCTAAATCTTTTGGCGATTGAATGCCTGCTGATTTCAGCGATACAACATGATTTAATGGTGAACGTACGACAGCTCCAATTGATTTCACTGGAATTTGTTCATTTGCTTTTGCCATGACAACATCTGGCTGATAATATAAGCCCACTGTTACTTTTCCAGCAGCTGCTAAAGTTAATGGGTCAGTCGGATTGGAAGGGAATTTAATATTCACCTTTACTCCTTCTTCTTTAAAGTAGCCTTTTTCAATTGCCGCATAAATAAAGCTATGTACCGCATTCGGGTACCAATCAAGCATGACCGTTATTTCTTTTTCTTTTTTACTCTTATCTGATGCTGAATTACTCGAACATCCTGCAATCATTGCAACTAATAATGTAAACACAAAGATGCGTTTTAATAATTTCATGAATGTTTCCTCCAACTAATAAATTTCTTTTCTAATATAGAAATAAGTATGACGAAGAAAATAGCTAATAATGATAACAATACAATGGGTGCAAATACACCAGCTCCGTCTAACTGCGTCATCATTCTTTTACTGAAATATCCAAGCCCAGCTTGTGCACCGAGCCATTCTCCAATTGCTGCTCCTATCACACTAAGCGGAACTGCAATTTTTAACGCTGAGAAAAAGTAAGGAAGAGCAGATGGCAACTTTAGCTTTAGAAAAATATCTTTTTTCGTTGCACCATACGTAACTAAGAGCTCCTCCCATTCTTTTTTCGTACTACGTAATCCATCATACGTATTGACCGCAATTGGGAAAAACGTAATTAAAACCGTAACAACAACCTTACTCCAGATCGTATACCCAAACCATAAAACGAAAAGCGGAGCAAGCGCTGTAATCGGAATTGTTTGTGAGGCAACTAATAATGGATAAAATGCTCTCTCCATCCAATTACTCGCATTCATTAACATTGCTAGCCCCACACCTAATAAGATAGAAATAGCAACACCTATTAAAACGACGTATAACGTTGCCGGCAAATGAACCGTGAATAATATATCTTTTAGTTTCCATATCTTCATTACAATTGCAGACGGTGACGGTAAAATGTACATTTCATCTACGATTCTTGCGCCTACTTCCCAAAAGGCAAGTAAAATACTAGAAAGTGTAAGAGCAGGTAATAGCTCTTTCAACCGGTTCATCATACGAGTACCTGCCTTTGTAACATACTAAGAAGCTCATCTTTAAGCGCTAACACTTCAGGCTTATATAAATCTTTTCTTGTTCGATTACGATCAAGTGGTACAACCCTCTCGGTTAAAGTGGTTATCGGTTGCTGCTCTACTACTAAAATTCGATTAGAAAGAAACAACGCTTCTTCCACATCGTGAGTGATAAATAAAATTGTTTTTTCCCACTCTTTCCATTGTTCAAACAACCATTCTTGCAAAGATGCCTTCGTTAAAGCGTCCAACGCGCTAAACGGTTCATCTAACAACAATATCTCCCCGCCTGTTAATAAAGTTCGAATGAAAGATACGCGTTGCCTCATACCACCAGATAAATCTTTCGGATATTTTGTCTCATACCCTTGTAAGCCAAATTTATGTAACAGTTCCTTTGCCTTTATTTGCGCTTCTTTCTTCTGTACACCTTGGCACTCTAGCGGCAGGGCAGCATTTTCAATAATTGTTCTCCATGGCAGGAGCATATCTTTTTGTGGCATATACCCTACAGGATGGCTCTTTATTTCTGTCAGCTCTATCTGTCCAGTACTGGCCTCTTCTAAACCTGTAATAAGGCGAAATAAAGTACTTTTCCCGCATCCACTCGGTCCGATAATACTTACAAACTCTTTATCTTGTATAGAAGCATTTAATTCATTGATGATTGGTTTCTCATCATAATGAAAAGAAACATTATGAAACTGTAGTATGTTCTTGCTCCTCAAATCCCCACATCTCCTTACGATAGGACATATCCCAGAATAAATATTCAAATCGACTGGAATATAGGAAAATCTCCTCTAATCGATCTAGCTCTTTTTCAGACTTTCCAACTGCCATTTCATTTAATAAATCTATTAACCAAATACAAAGGTTACCGTATTCTTCAGAACTATATCCTTGAATCCACTCACCAAAGAACTCATGATCTCTTGCTCCAGGAATATCATTTAAACGCTTTCCAATTTCCCAATAGCTCCACATACATGGAAGAAGTGCTGCTATTAATTCTGCAAGTGTGCCATTTTGAGATACAGACATCATATAATTTGTATAAGCTAAATTTTTAGCAGATGGTTTTGCTGACTCTATCTCCTCTATAGAAATTCCAAGTCTTTTTGCATACTGTTTATGGATCGTCATTTCTCCATTTAATATGCCATCAATTTGTTCAGCGAATTTCCCCATTACTTGTGGATTCGTTGCCTTTACAACACCAATGGCATATAGCTTTGCATAATCTAACAAATATAAATAATCTTGTATAATGTAATACTGAAACTTATCTTTTTCTAACGTGCCATCCCCCATACCTACTACAAACGGATGATTATGACTCATCTCCCAAACTGGTTGTACAGTTTCTAATAATCTATCGCAAAATTTCATTTCCCTATCCCCTTCCGGTATGTGTATGTAAATAAAAAACCACTTCTAAATAAGAAGTGGTTACAGCAAAGAAAATTATAATTTATTCGTTGCTCCACTTCCCTTCGCTAGTATTACCTAGATCAGGTGTTATAAGGGTTAAGGATTATTCCTCTCTCAGCACAACAAGCACCCCTAGTGGTTTCAATATGAAATTTTCAAACAAAAAAGCCCCGTTTCTATACGCAAAGAAACGGGGACTCATTATTAGTGTCCGAATTGCTTCCCTACGCTAGCATAATCTAGATCAGGTAATGAAAAGGATCAAAGGCTTACGGCCTACTCTCAGCTGGCAACACCAGCTCTCCTAGCAAACTATAAAATTATCACTGTCAGTATAACACCGTAATAAGACATCATCAACTGTTTTAATTTTCTTAATTATTTATTAAATGTTAATGTGTTAAACAAATATAAATACGATCCCACAAATGATATATACAATATTTATTTACGAACCTCTCTTCTAACATTATTTTATTGATTTCATATTACATTTATGTGAATACGACCAATATATTATATCTTTATACTATAATAAAATTACAACTATACAACTAGAGGAGGCCTTTATTACATGAATATGAAAGCTACAGCTTTAACAGCCACTACTATCGCAATTGCTTCTTTACTTCCTTCTATGGGAGAATCCGATATACAAACAGCTGCTGCTAAGCAACCATCTAAAGTAAAAACTGGATATGTAAAAATTGACAACGTTGCACTACATCAAAATAACCATGCAGACAGTGCAATAATTGACAACATTCGATTTAATAGCCCTGTTACTATTCTTGAGACAACTCAAGATTGGTATAAAGTATCTGTTAACAACAAAACAGGCTACATGAAAAAAGATGCAATTCTATTCAAAAAAAATGTTCAATCAAAGAATCAATATATCGTAAATGCAAACGCATTAAACGTTCGTTCTGAACCTAACACAGAGTCTTCTATTTTAGATATATTACCAAATGGTCAATTCATTACCATTCAAGGGGAACAAGGAGATTGGTACAAAATATTACATAACGGTCAAATTGGATACGTACAAAAAAACTTTGTATCTAATGGATCCACACCTCTAGTAAAAGGTGTAACTGTACAAGGTTCACCTTCTTATACTGTTGCAACACCAAAATTAAATGTACGTAGCAACGCTAGTACAAGTAGCACTCTACTTGGCTCGTTACAAAATGGTACACAAGTACAAGTAGTAGAAACGGTAGGTACTTGGTATAAAATTCGTTTCGGCTCAGGATACGGATATGTAGCAAAACACTATGTAGTGCAACATCAAAGTCAATCACAAACTAAAACAGCTCAATCTTCATCAATTCCAGCTGTTTTCAAATTTCCAACTCAAGGAAGAATTAGCTCAACTTTTGATATGCGCTGGGAACAAATGCATTATGGTATAGATATTGCAGCACAAGGTAATGTTTCTATACAAGCTGCTGCTGCAGGTAAAGTTATGAAATCTTATTATTCGGCTAGCTACGGCAATGTCGTGTTCGTCGCCCATCAAATAAATGGAAAATTATATACAACAGTTTATGCTCATATGAAGGATCGTGCTGTACAAGTTGGGGATCAAGTACAAGCTGGACAATTAGTCGGTCATATGGGAAATACAGGGCATTCATACGGGCAACATCTCCATTTTGAATTACATAATGGGGAATGGAATCTTGAAAAAACAAATGCAGTGAACCCACTGCCATATTTAGTTAGGTAAATTGTATGCCACGTAATATACCTCTCTTTATTGAATTTCTGGCCTTTTTAGGTTTAATCTGTTGTTTAATCATTTATAATACGAACACTGTATTTTTATCTATTATTATTGCTTTTGTTGCCTTAGAAATCATTATGGAAGCATTACAAATGCGGCTAAAACAAAAAATAGCCCATATTTATAATGCAATTTTTCTTTTGAGTGCTCTAATAACAAATATTATTAGTAATGGTTTTTATTTATCTACCGTATTTCCTGTATTCTTTATAGGTGTTTTATTATTTATAGCTAGATACGTTAATGTTCCTCATAACCAAAAGCATGAACAAGAAGCTTAGAAAGAGGAGACACTGTGTATCAATCTTTCAAAGATAATCCAACGAAATATATACTGAATTTATATGAAAAAATGAATACTTTTTTTGGTATACAAGGAAGTTATACTGCACAATTTCTCCTTTATGGAATGTTATTTCTTATCTTAGTTACTTTCTCCTTGTTTTACTAACAAAAAAGGATCTCACATAAACTTGAGATCCTTTTTAATTTATATTAATTTTTAATATGTAAAATACGGTTTAACCACAAGCATATTTTTCATAAATAAAACTAAGATTATATTTTTTCTCTAAACTCATTCTTTGTTCATCGTCGCACCAATAGAAAAGAATATCATGAATCGTTGCATAACGCTTATTTTTAAGAAATAGTTTAAAGAAAGATGGTAAACAATCATGTAATTGTATAAATATATAATTGCGTAGTATCTCTTCTTTGTATTCAACGCCCTTACAAATATAAAGTAATTCTTCACAATAATATGCATGCTGTGGAACTTGAATCATTTCAAAAAATGGTACGTATGATAGCAACTTTCCAATAAAATGACCATATCGATCCATTACCCCTATCGTCATATGCTCCATCATTTCTTTCATCACATATAAATAATCATCTACATGCGTTGTCTTTAATGGATCTAATCGATCTGAAATTTGAGAAAGTACAGCTCTTTGACAAGCTAAAACTGCTTGACTCGGTCCATAATATGATAGAAAATCTGTACACTTACGATACTTTCGTAATAAGTCATGTGTATACAAATCATACACAAAAGTATTACAATACATTGCTAGATTCATCATATCACTATTTAATTGCTCTTTTGACAGTAGCTTAGCCCGCTTACACATATAAAAGAATGTAAATTCCAATACTTCTTTATGAGATAATAGATGTTTACAATCTGTTATACATTTCTCACTAAATTTAACTCGATGCCAAATTTCTACATCGCCATCTATTAATTCACCAATACGATATTTAATAATTAAATAGTTTAAAGCAACCGCTTGCGTCAAAAGATCCCATGTTTCATATTCCAATGAAGTTTGGACAAATTCATCTAGCCCCTGGCTTATCATAAAAGCATTTGCCTCTTCATACCAACCAATCTCTTGACATAAACGCAGAATACGTACTAGAGTTGGAATTTCATCTTTATGAAACTGCGGTAAACCCTTTACTTTATTCATTCCATATACGATAAATGCCGCTAAATTTTCTTCTTTATAAAACTCTTTTTCTTTCCATACTAATATAGTTCGCTCTTTCCCTTCACCTTTTGGATGACAAGGTACAAGCAAAGAAAATAACTCAGCGAAATTGTTTGGTTCTATATATGTATCTGTAACCAAATTCCAATTTGGATCACCCTGTACAGCCCTCATATAATTCCCCTTTCCTTTTTATCCCGCTATTTGCGGGCAGTAAGACTCTCACCTCAAAATTCTGCGAATGCGAGGAAGTTAGGTTGGAGATAAAACTGCCCATAAAAGCCCGATTGGTTCAACTAATAATTATTGGGGGATGGACACTCCCCAATAATTAAAGTTTCACTTTATCTACGTAGAAAATATTAATTCATTATTACATCATTAACAATGAATATTGTTATATTCAAAACCTATCATAATACTTATATCTATTAGTATATCATTTTTCCTCTTATTAAAAATTAGGAATAACAAATAAAAAAAAACTGTGGGAAATATTAACGCTATATTTATTATATAATGTCTCAGATACATCACGCTAACATATTAGTTTAATCCATATATACTAGAATAATGTATCTGATCTTTATACATAATTTATTCCATGTGCTCCGAGATTTCACTTAAAGCAAAGCCAGCTTGATCATCAGCCGATTCTCTTATAGCTAAATCACCTAGTGCTAGCATACCCACAAGTTGCCCACTCTCAACTACTGGTAAGCGTCTAATTTGATACTGTGCCATTAATTCTGTCGCTTTTTCAATCGAATCATCTGGAGAAACTGAAACAATGTTTGTTGTCATTATATTTGTAATTTTATTAGATCCAGGATGTTTTTCAGCAATCCCGCGAACAACTAAGTCTCGATCAGTAACAAGCCCAACAACTTGTTCATTTTCAACAACAGGAATCAATCCAACCGATTCTTCCTTCATTTTTACAGCAGCCTCATATACATTATCTAACGGCGTACAATGTACAATATGAGTACTCATAAAGTCTCTAACTCGCGTCATTTTTATCTCCTCCTTTTAATACATACCATAGCTTTTCCTAAATCCCTTTATTTATTTGAGGAAAATAAGGTGATTAAAAAGAGGCATACACATACTAAAAAAGAGTCAGCACATTGCTGACTCTTTTTTTATGACCCGTACGGGATTCGAACCCGTGTTACCGCCGTGAAAGGGCGGTGTCTTAACCACTTGACCAACGGGCCATGGCTCCGCAGGTAGGACTCGAACCTACGACCGATCGGTTAACAGCCGATAGCTCTACCACTGAGCTACTGCGGAATATATGGTGGGCCTAAATGGACT
>Ga0213824_1000459_pt1 | contig 31563 bp, 33 predicted proteins | sample MC6MC0906MG_FD_179892 | JGI IMG/M metagenome (GOLD analysis project Ga0213824, IMG submission 179892) | Enriched soil aggregate microbial communities from Iowa State University, Ames, United States - MC6-MC0906-MG | ecosystem: Environmental > Terrestrial > Soil > Unclassified | place: USA: Iowa...
AGGACCGCCAGGACCTACTGGGCCAACCGGAATAACTGGAGCAACAGGACCTTCAGGTGGACCTCCAGGACCTACTGGGCCTACCGGAATAACCGGAGCAACAGGACCTTCAGGTGGACCTCCAGGACCTACTGGGCCTACCGGAATAACCGGAGCAACAGGACCTTCAGGTGGACCTCCAGGACCTACTGGGCCAACTGGAATAACTGGAGCAACAGGACCTTCAGGGCCTGCTGGATCGGCCGGATCTACTGGACCAACCGGGCCTGCTGGACTTACAACATCTGGTTTATCCCAGTATGCTTATGTTTTCAATACAGCAGCTCAAGTTGTTGCATTAGAAGCACCTATTCTGTTTAATTCACACGGTAAAATCACATCCGGCTTTACTCATACTCTTGGAACTTCTCAGATGACAGTTATTAATGCTGGAGATTATAAAATTTCTTTTTCTGTATCAGGAGTTGAGCCTAATCAATTTGCCCTCTTTTTAAATGGGGCTCCCGTTACCAACTCCGTTTATGGATCAGGTGCAGGTACTCAACAAAACAATGGGCAAACAGTTCTCACTTTAGCCGCAGGTGATATTCTTACCCTTAATAATCATACTTCCGCTGCTGCAGTTACTTTGCAGACTTTAGCAGGTGGAACACAAACAAATATAAATGCTTCGATTGTAATTGAAAAGTTAAATTAATTATTTCTTAAAGCTCTGGCATTCAATAATCTAGAGGGGATTCTTTTTTCAACAAGTAGTTAACATTAGCGATTCATTGTCACATTACGATGAAATGGTCATATATTATTTCGAAGCAAGAAACCCTAATCTACTTTTCAACATTTCACTTTTTCCCTAAAGAGCACCGTAAGCAAGTGCTCTTTTTTAGTTTCCCTTATTCTACAAAATGAAGTTTTTATCATGAAACAAACCTTGAATGTTTATGTCACTTTTAGACATCCTAAAAATAGGAGGTGATATATATGAATAACTCTAAAAAAGAAAAAAATGATGTGACAAATAATAATGTGCTTGGTCTTGATTTAGATGAACAGACTATGAACGGATTATATGGAATGCCTGAAACTGATATTGAAGACAAAGATCACCGTAAAAAAAGCAATTCACCAAAAATCTAGTACATATTTACACATAACATCTTTCTGATTAAGAGCACATTGCAAAAGTGCTCTTTTTTATTTACTATGAAATAACGATTTTGTTACACTTTTGTAACCCCTGTGGTTAAATACGTGTGTTAGAATTTATAAGAATTTGCAAATTGTCTTTTGCAAACCCATATATCTTCTGCCCTTGTGACCCCAAAATACAAGGGCAGTTTTTAATAAAAAATAAGGATTTTATTAAGATCTAAGTACTTTGTATGCTATTCCTAATGCATCACCCATTGCATAGCATTCTGGAATTTTGTAAAGATATTTATCGTATAATTCTTTATCTGCAAAGTAGATGGACCTCATAATTTCATGACTACCACATAAGAAACTTCCCTGTAACTTATCACAATAATCTTTATATGCTTCTGGATGATGGAATCCTAACAGCTCCCAAACTTTTGTAATATGCGTTCTATGTTTACTCGCTGAATACGTTTCGATAATCATCATTGCGAAAGCACGATTATTCTTTGCCACTTCGAAAATATCTTTCTTAAATTCTTGTCTTACCTGTCTATATTTTCTTTTCAAAGCTCTATGCGATCTGCTTACCGTTCCCATCTCTCATTCCCCTTTGTTCATGATTTTGTAACAGATGTATACAAGTTTGTGTGTTACACTAAATTCATTCGAAGATGTCATTCGTTATTAATTCGGCAATTCTTAATACCCCATCCCCTGCCCTAGCTCCCCTGCTAGGGCTTTTGTTGTTAAAATAACTATTTTATGAAACTTTTAAGTATCCGATTTCCCTTGCATAATCACGCATCTTTTTCATTTCTTCCTCTGACCAACCCCAATGAGTACAGTACAAGCCGCCATATCCATTTCTACCGTTCGAATTGTCATTTCCATAAATGAAGTCAGTAAAATCTCTAATTAGCGCCCACATTGTTCCGCCACTTGAGAAGTATCTTTCTTGCTTCTTGTTTTTATATGAGCTTCTTGTCATACGCATAGGAACGTTTGAATAGTGGTCTACAAACCAAAGGTTTCTACCATCATGTTTAAAATGCGCTGTTCTATTTTCATCTTCATAACGGAAGAAATCCTTTTCGTGATCTGCTAAGTAATTGAAAAGTTTATTTACGATTTCAATACGCTTCTGCTTGTCCATCTCTCATTCTCCTTTACGAATAATCTTTTTTGTATTACACATACTACCTCTAAGCCGATCTTTCCCCGGCTGCACTCTTTCAAAACGGAAAGCGCTCCTCCGTGCCATGCAAGAACATAGCGGGCAACTTAATCAGTTGCCTGCTGTTTTTGTGTATAATCGTCAAAATTCTTGTACAAAATAACGCTTTTGTTCAGTTTTCAATAGTTAGGTTAATAGCTCCAGCTTGATCCAAATTTATTAATAAATTTTCTGTAACCACTTTTCTAATCTCGTCAGATACATTCCCAATAACAGTTCCATCTACAAAAATACGTAAACTTCCACAAATGTTTTCTATCTTTACATCTTTCACTTTGATTCCCCATTTCTTAATAAAATTCAAATTTTAGTATTTATCAAAAACTTAAAATATACGAATGTAAAGTAAAATACTTGTTAAGATTGCTGTCATTCACACTATTTGTTCCTCGAACGTTATATAATCAAGGTGCAATTTAATTAACTTTCCATACGGCTTATGTTGAGTGCTAGGAGCAATCCTAGCCTTTTTCTTTTTAAAAAGATCTCCTACACATGAATAAAACTCAATATTCCGTCAATAATGTAGACAACCCATTAAGTTACTTTCTCCTTGTTCCCCCTTGGAGAACCGAGCAGTTAGCTTTTACTTGCTGCTTTTTTTACAAATACTAATTAATTAACACAAGTACATTTTAGAAAAGCTTCGTATGATATGATGTATTCCTTTCTTTGAGAAAACGAAACTCGTCACAAGGGCACTTTATTAAGTGCTCTTTTCGTGTTTCAAATACATACAAAATGAAATTTTTGTTAATAAAAATTTTACTTTTCAATATAGCTTTACTACTACTTTTGTGCTAATATCCTTTAGGATATTAACTTATTATTATTTTTGGAGGCCTTATGAACAATCAAAACAACAATGAAACCAATAACACCAAAGGACTATTTGCAGTTCTCCAAATAGTATTACCACTGATACTACCTATTGTTCTTCCTACCCTTATTATTTTAGGAATGAAACAATGGATGCCTAATGAGATTGCATATCCAAGTATAATGTCATTATTGACGTTAGCTATTGGATTTTTCATAATTGGAATAATCTTCTCCTTCGTATTACGAGTATTCAAACTATCTGAGGAAAAGCTAAAAGAATTAGGTTTCTTAGGATTCACAATTTCAATTGTCACTACTTTCTTGACGATGTATGTCGGCTATTTTTGGTTATCAAATCTTAATTTCACAACATTGCAATTATCACCACATGCTGTATTAATTTTTGCGATCCTATCTACAATTCTTTTAGAAACAATCTTTAAATTGATTGATAAATTTGATACATCTGATACTAATGAAACACTTGAATAGATATTAAAACCATTATCTTAGAGCGCATATATAAATGTGCTCTTTTTTCTTTTAATCAAATAGCGTTTTTATTAAAATGCTTCTCACATATAAATTGGACAAGCATATGCTATTGTATGGGGCCCCCCACTCATAGAAAACTATCTTTCTATTCTAAGAGCACGTATATATGTGTGCTCTTAGATTGTTTACAATGAAATATAGAGTTTATTAATTTTCTCAATTCACTAATGGAAAAGCATTAATAAAAATATCTTCATATTTATCGAATATAGTTTTGAATTCTTATAAAACTATATAATTTTGGAGTTGGTTAATACGTTACAAAAAACTGACCGTATTATCATTATGGTCCCTCCACTTTCACAAGTGTTTGTTACATTTTTCACATCATCAGGGGAACCTATTTCATCACAAGTTTTGTCTAATATATCTCCATACCCTGTATCAATGTTTGCACTTAATGAACTTGAAAGTGAATTATTTGAAGTCGAGTTAAAACCAATACTACTTTACTTAAACCACGAATAATGGAAATCACTTTACTACTCCCATAAGTAACTTAGGTAGTAGTCTTTTTACAATAACTATTTTGTTAAATTTATAAAATACAACCGCTTGTCCATTTCACTTTGCTTTACTCTCACATTTACTATTAGTAATACGAATTTTTAGAGGTGAAATTTAATGGACGAGTTTTTATCTTCTGCTGCACTAAATCCAGGTTCAATCGGACCTACACTCCCACCTATGCAACCCTTTCAATTCCCTACAGGTCCCACTGGTTCAACGGGAGCTACCGGATCAACCGGACCTACTGTTATCACTGGACCTACCGGCATTACTGGCCCCACTGGTAACACTGGACCTACTGGTAATACTGGACCGACCGGAAACACTGGGCCTACTGGTATCACTGGACCTACCGGTATTACTGGGCCTACTGGACCTACTGGACCTACACTATTTTTCACTCCCCTTGCACCAGAACCTGATTCTATAGAACTTCCAGAAAACACAAATAACTTTTTGATTATGGAGGTCTTTGTCCCTATCGAAAACCAAAATGATAGAGTCCTATTAAATGCAACAATCGGCACTGATCTTCTTATTCATACCCCATCTGAAGGGAGCACATCCTTTACTGTGGATGCCATTACGTATCAGTTATTCCGTGATGATGTGTTGCTGACAGATACACTAGTATCTGGAAAATATGAAGTCGGTAGTAATATAGATATGCTGTATCCCTTTAACTCCACATTTACATGGGTAGATACCCCAGGTGATCCGGTACTTCCAAATGATCCAGTTCATTATCGGATTGCGGCGAACATAGGGGATTTTAGCAACTCTATAATATCAGCACAAGTGGGAAATCGCGGATTTTCTGCTATAAAACTCCCTACTGATCCAGTTTAATTAAAAATAGTGATTACTTATCTTGCTATGAAAATGTAAATATTTATCTTCTATAATTAATTGAGCAGTTAGCTTTGCTAGCTGTTCTTTGTCTGTAAAATAACGCTTTTGTTAAGTTTGCAATTTAAAACATCCTTATTTCCCTCCTCTAATTTCATATTTCACTTACAAGTTTCATTTACTAATAATGAGTTAACTTTTGGAGGTGAATTATGACAAAAAAAAATGAATTCAATTCACATAACACTCTACATGGAGCTGCATTAGACCCTAACTTAATTGGTCCCACACTACCACCTACTCCAACATTTACAATACCTACTGGGATCACTGGGCCTACTGGAAATACTGGACCTACTGGGGGCACTGGACCCACTGGGGGCACTGGGCCTACTGGGGGCACTGGGCCTACTGGGGGCACTGGGCCTACTGGGGGCACTGGGCCTACTGGCGTTACTGGACCAACTGGTGACACTGGTCCTACTGGATTTAATCGGGTTACAGTGGGGATTAATGTTACACCTCTTCCCACATTATCAACTCTAGATTTGCTTGTTCCGCTTTCACAATTAACAATTACCATAGATGTCCCTGGTAATACTGTCAGGTTTATAGTAACAATAAATTCGGGGACTACGTTTTCAAGCATAAGTAGCAATCCACTCGATGGGACTTTAGTATCATATCGAATTGATCGTGTTGCACCACCTATAGCTGTTTCCGGCGCTTCAAATACGGATTTTGACTTTACAACTACTACTTTTACAGCTTTTGATAACCCTGGAGTAGGAACTTTTACTTATGTACTAAGTGCAAGTTTAATACGTGTAACTACTCCTCCAGGTACGAATAACGAACGCATAGCCAATGTTGTCTTCACTGCCGAAGAAATTACTCCTAATTAAATACCAATAATACTGATTTTCCAGATAAAAATTCCCTTTAGATTTTCTGAAGGGAATTTATTAAATTTCTCCAGATACATTTGATGACTTCAACAAAAAACATGTTAATTAATTGCTGAGCTTTCTGAAGGAATTATGTATACTTTACATATCAAATAACGCTTTTGTTCAGTTTTTACTTTTTAAAGAAATTGATTAATCCATAAAGTGTGTTAGCGATTGTGATAACTATCCACGCTATTACAATCACTATTGTTATAATAGGCATTCCTATCAAGTATGCTGTCCAGGAAACATAACCCTCTCTCTTCCACCATTCATGAAATGGATTTAGATTCATCATTCTTGTCACCTGCTTTTCTACAAAATTCAAATTTGAGTACTTATCAAAAATTTAAAACATATGAATATTACGTAAATACTCAGTTAAGATTACTGTCATTCGCACCATTTGTCCCGAAGTTGTTATATATTAAAGGTGCAATTTTTTTACTTTCCATACGGCTTATGTTGAGTGCTAAGAGAAATCCTAGCCTTTTTCTTTTTAGAAAGATCTCCTACACCTGAATAAAACTCAATATTCCGTCAATATTGTAGACAACCCATTAAGTTACTTTCTCCTTGTTCCCCCTTGGAGAACCGAGCAGTTAGTGAAAACTCACCGCTCTTTTTGTTTGTCTGAATAAATTTATAAATCCCGGTCATTCTATAGATAGGCTGTTAAACAGCTATAATCGATTTGTAGAACCCAAACTCTTTCCCTCTTTCCTTGGAGGCGAGCAGTTAGCTTTTGCTAGCTGCTTTTGTAATTTATCTGAATAAAATCCCAAAACTTCCACATAATATCTACAAGCTGTTCAATTCCTGAATAGCAACCTTTTTCTTTTGTACAACAAGTGGTTAGCTAGTTAGGCTGACCGCTTTGTTGTGTCAAATAAAGTTTTTGTTAAGCATCCTTTTTCACTCTTCACGAGAAAATACATATATTGAGGTGAGCTACACATATATTCAGCTTATAAACTGAGCACTGTAAGCTGTCCTCTCTTTAAAAGAGCATGCATTTATGTATGCTCTTTATTCATTTCTAGTTAACGAGTATTAAATCCGCACAGTCCTAAACAGCATACATACACTATCCTGAGTATTCTTTTTCAATATACGTTTTGGTCAGAGAGTGCCTTGAAAAGCGCTCTTTTAATTTCTTTGGATATGTCACCTTTTACATACAGTCAACATAAAATAAACTGACAAGACATAGTTGCTTTATAATCGTGTGCATTTTGGTACACGATTTTGTTATTTTTATTCTTTTGGAATATACTACCATTAAATGAAGGGATATACAGGGTTCTCTGGACCAGTTTCCTTGTATTCCTTGTATTCCTTGTGCACAGAACCTGTTATAACTAACAGGTTCTTTAATTTTTAGCATCATACAATAACTATTTTATTAAAATTCACATATACAAACGCTTGTCCATTTCACTTTTCTCTACCAATGCATTTACTTTTAGTAATACGAATTTTTCAGAGGTGAATAATATTGGACGAGTTTTTATCTTCTGCTGCATTAAATCCGGGTTCGATTGGGCCTACTGGTAACACCGGACCGACTGGTGTCGTTATAGCGCGTTCTAAACTCCAATCCAGCTCTTCCATTCGTTGGTCTACATACTTCTTACTAACACCAATTTCCGCAGCCTTTGCATAATCCTTTAATGTTGGCTTCTCCATTCGCTCCCTCCTAATCCAATGCCATGATTTCGTCCCGTGTACGATCAGGAACAGTTAACCTAATATTCTGAATTCTTTTGCCGTGTTCTTTCACTGCCACACTCCATGCTTCGTTTTCCGTTTTAACATCGAACCAGTCTATTTTTTGTCGCTCATCTAGGTCATAGAAGTGTACTTCATACGTTATGACGTTATGCTGTAAGAACTTTTCAGCTGTGCTCTTTGCGCATAATCGAAACTTCCCACCACATCCTCAAGTGTTAGTTGCTTCATGTCCCTAACCCCATCGGCCCTGATGTAATCTCGTTCTTATCCGCTTTATCCATTATTAATGCTGCGATTTCTAATTGGTGTCTTCCCAGTTCTTTCGCAATTTCAATTATGCCTTTGCCCTCTTTCCACATCTCTTGCAATCGAATCACTTCTAAGTCCAGTTCTTCTAAAGCGATATACATGTTACGACGCGAGTTCTTCAGGCATTTCCTTTGTTGTGCTGCTATTGTGTAATTCTCCTTTTCCAAATCCATTCCAAGTCTTGGCATTCCATTTCTTAACACTCCACAAAACAATCGTGAAATTGATGAATCACAGAAGCAATATTTCATAACTACTCAAGAACCAGAAGTTTGGCGTAAACATCCCGAGTTACCTTTGGAAATATCATCATGGGGGCGTGTCTACCGTCTTGCATTTATAGACATAGCGAATTGGATCTATGAGGGTAAAATGCTTAAACTGTCAGCCAATCAGAAGGGAAGCATTGGCATAAATTTCAAACGTGATGGAAAACCCATCAAAACGGTATACCGTCCGTAAACTAATTGAAAAAACTTTTTAACATGGTAAAATAATATTTGGATGTGAGTCCAATACATATTATTAAAATTAAGATGGTTCAAGTCGGAGGAAGGCACCTTAGGGTGTCTTTTCTTTATTTACAAAGGGACCTGCTCAATTAATCCCTAAAAACATAAAGTAAAATGAATCCGTTAAAATATATGAGTGACCCCGTGTTTGATTCTCTTATCTAAAGGAGGAACAATTATGGGCTTTGGTGGTAGTTGTGGCGGCTTTGCTGGAGGATTTGCTTTAGTAGTTGTATTATTTATTTTATTAATCATAGTTGGAGCTGCTTGCTTCTGCTAAACAAACTATTGGAAAAGACACTCTTATATGGGTGTCTTTTCTTTATGCGTTAAAAAGCCCACCTATTTCCGTAGATGGGCCTTATCTTTATTACACAATACCAAAGTATACTCTCTTTTCCTCAAAAACCTTATGTAATTTTACATATTTGTAAAAATTACACGTAGGGGTACCTCCACATACCCATCAACCTAGTGAAAATAAACGGCTCAAAACGATAAAAAGCAACTTAGTTGCTATAAAAAAAAGTAAATATTCTGTTATATATTTCTAAAAATTCATAACATTTACAAAAATATAAAACCGATATACATTTTAGTTGTACAAAAAAAATCCAATCAAAGAGGAGATGGTTGTATGTTCAAGAAGTTAGTAGTAGGAGCATTAGCAGCTGTGTTTGCATTAACTGGAGGATTAGGAACGATATCAGCAAGTGTAGAGAAAGATAATACGATTAAATCTTTCGACTATGTAACTGTAGATGGAAAGAATGTGGATGCCACGGCTAAAGTAAATAATAAGCTCAACGGGGACATCAAAGTAACCATGGTTCTACCTAAACAAAATACAAATGGAGATTGGTTGGCATATGGTTTTACGAGCAGAGAGACTTTGGATGCTTTTATTGAGAAAGATCAAAAAAGACTTGAAAATGAAATAAAGCCCCTAGGTATGGGAGGTAGCGGACCTGGTAGTACCGATTTCTATGATAAAGATGGACAGTATTTTTCTTGGAGCTATGGGTTTAAAAACTTACCTTCTAGCTGGAATGACAGAATAACTTCCATAAGAACAGCATCACCTTCTGCAAGTTATTCGACGACACTGTGGGAACATACTTCAACTCAAGGGTATGGCAAAGGAGTCTTATTTAGACACTCTGATTGGTATGGTAAAATTGCTAATCTAGCTGCGGATTGGAACGATAAAATTTCAGCAATTGAAATCAAATAGTAGGAGTATAGACTTATCGCTATCCAGGTAAGAAAAGAAAATAACCCAAAACGATAAAATTGAAATGTTCAGGTGAAAATATACAATTTTATCGTTTTGGGGGTGTTATAAAATTCTTAAGTTGATGGGCATGGGATACCGCCAGCATTTTGGGAAAAAACACGCTAAGAGCATGCAAGATTTTATACAGTTTTTCGGCTAATCCAGTAACAAACGAGAACCCTAAAACCCACGTCAGGATAGAGATATATCAAAAAATGAATAGAGTCATAGAAAAAGAAAAAAGCGGATTCCTAGTAAGAGTAGGGATCCGTCTTTTTCTTGCAACTGATAATTTGACTTATGTTAACTAGATTTGTATACAGTATTCACTTAGTGGAAGATAATGTTTGTTATTTGTGCTTAGGTTTAGGAGGTTTAGGAGGTTTAGGTTTGCCTGACTGTATTTCAGCGAAAATATCCTGGTTACCAGTTCTAGTGTCTGTCCAAACCGTAACCAATCCATCATGTGGGAGAGTTGCTGCAAAAATATAGTCACCAATAAATAATGGGTTTCCTGTATTAGGGTTGAAGGATTGATCTGTTACTCGTTTATGTTTAGAGAAAGAGTTTCCACCATTGGATGATTCGGAAAGAAAAACATCTAAATTAGTTGCTCCGGAAACTCGATTCGTATAGTAAACGACTTTGACTTTTCCAGATGATGGATCAACAACTGGAAACGGAAGGAAATTCTGGGTATTATCAGGATTTTCACTATTTACTCTCACAGGTGTTGACCAGTTAGCGCCATTATCGGAGTGAGAGGAAAGGATCTGTGCATTTCCGGTTGAATAGTCATTCCATACAGCATACACTCTCCCTTTATTACTGCCTTTAGAAAGGTCTACAGCAAGAAATGCATTAGTAGGGGTTCTGAATTGCCAATTGTTAACGTTTGAGTTCAAAGTAAAAGGAAGGGCAGTAACTTGAGAAACGGTAATGGTTGGGCCAAAAGTAACCCCACCGTCATTGGAACGACGAATTCTAAAGAATGCATTGTTACCTAAATTGAATTGTTGCCGCTCAATCCATGCGACATAAACCTCGCCATTTGGCCCTACTGTAATATTGGAACCTTGAACGAACGTATTACCCGTGATGACTCCAGTGATTGCAACGGGTGCAGACCAGATTATGCCATCGTTCGTAGATCTGTGAAATAAAATTTGTGAATTAACATTATTCGTAAATTGTGTGTAGCTGACATAGGCCCGACCTCTAAATGGACTTTTACTGGATATGTCAACCGCAGAATAGTTTTTATCGTTATGTTCAGCTATACCATTTCCTTGATTGACAATGATTGGAGTCGAAAAGGTTTGTCCATTATTAGTAGATCGATATACCACAATGGTTCCGTCTATTCCTTGATCACCGTTTCTATTAAAAACAAGTCCTGAAACTAGGAAGAAATTATCACCTCCCCAGTTTACAACAGCATCTGCTGCCGCCGTAAATCCAGCAGGTATTGGTAAAATAATGTTTGTCCAAGTTTTTCCCTTATCAGTCGATCGATACAATCCTGTTCGGGAATCCCCTAATCGAAAGTCATTTCCTGTTGCGACTATGGTATTCGGATTTGACAAATTAACAGCTACACTGGGTTCATTTTGAGATGAATTATTCGGTGTCACTCTTACATTCAATTTATGATCGTCTTTCCTTTCATTTTAGAATTGTTATTTATATTAATATAAATATGTTCGTGCTAGAAGATCTGCTTGTATGAAATGGTAGATTTCAGAAAAAGGGGCAGTTTCATAGAATTGAAATAAGTAGTTCATAGAAAATAATTCCAGTTGGGAGATGGAATAAAATGTTCAAAAAATAGGACTTTAGTAATGATTTTAATTGATTACAAGGGGCGACCTCTTAAAAGCGCTAGAACAGCCCCGTATCGCGTTTGTCAATGTCTTGGAGCGGACCGGACCGTAGGGAGGATAAGGAGCGGAAAAGCGTTGACAAACTCACTGCACCGGAACCCTCTTGGCCATTGTCAAAACTTTGTTTTAAACAGCGGAGCGACAACGAGTTTTGCTGTTAGAGGAGAGTTAGTATTTAATCATCGCAAATATTTTAAGACAAAGAATGTATATTGGAATTACCGAGAGGATACAGCAAAAATTGTTTGGCAAGACAATGATACAGTAATCATTAACGAACATACATTAAATATTCCTGAAGATACATACGATTTCAGAAGAGAAATTGATAAATAACACAACAAAAAATTACTTCCGGTAACGATAATTATGTAAATGAGCTGTCCAAATGAACGGCTTATTATATTTTTTACTTAGCGTGTTTTTTCTTAAATGCAGGAAGTACCCCATCTAGTAATATTTTGATAGATTATGGCAAAAATATCTCTAATGATTTTTTTGCCATAATCACACTTAGTCATACAAAATTATGCTCTAATACGTTTATATAAAGTAATACAAAACGTTCCACTTGTATTTGAAGGTGATCCTATTTGAAATGCTATCGGAAGCCGAGCACTAAAAGCTCTAGAAAAACCAGGAGGAGTCGCAGTAGTAAATGAACTTTGTACGCCCGTAATCAAAATTGCCGCGTTCCCTGTACTACTAGCAGAATTAAAAATTTCAAATGTCCCTTGAACATAATCATCAACATCAAAGGCAGTCCATACAACTACAGAGTTATTAGGACCGAAATTTCCACAAATTTTTTCTTGAAAAAGCTGAGCAGGAGGACAACAACAGCAATTTCCACTAATTCCTTGTGATACACACATAATATAACTCTCCTTTCTAGTTATTAGAAAATGTTTTCTATTGTCTCTACTATTAAATGTAGCTTGTACATTTTTTGCATATTATGAAAGCGGAGATCCTCATGTTTTTCTTAATCAGAAATTAAAAAGCATATATCTAAACAAAATGTCCCTTCTATTCTTCCTTCGTTTATCTGAAATACAGTAATCGAATCAACATGATCGACTGTCGCCGAAAGTGTATTTCCTACAGGGACAATAAATTCAACTGAATTTTTATCATTCTGATTCACGAGAATCCGAATTGAGCCAGTACTCAAAGTGCTATTAAATACAGAAATACTTACAATTACTTGCGCATTAATTTTTTCTTTCCAAATTTCTAAATTTGAAACTTGATCGTTCAACAACAAATTTCCGCATAATTTATGACATACAGGTACAGCTGTTTTCTTCGATTCTTTTGTGGGCTTTTTATGATTACAATCTTTACATTTTTTATGTCCTTCCAAATTCTATACCTCTTTTCCTTTCAAATATTCTCCTATCATGATATGAATCCGTAAAAAATCAGATTGGACAAGTGAAAAAATTTACAACATATTCTTTTTTTGTTTTTTGAAGGGTTCTTACTTTTTGTCTGTCGGCTTGGCGAGAAAAGCACACGACCCGTTCCTTGCGGAACTTTTAGCCCTATGTAGGGGGTACCGCCACATTGCCATCAAGCTAAGATTTTAAAGTACCCCCTAAATGGAAATTTTGTGTTTTTTGTAGGACCGAAGTTCATTTTTATCGTTTTGGGGAAAAATGTATTTCTTAACTTGATAGCGATGGGATATCGCCAGTATTTTGGAAATTTACAATGCTAAGCAAAAAAAACAATAAGCTGCCCATATGGACAGCTCATTTACATAATTCTCGTTATCAGAAGTTGTTTTTAAGTTGATCAGTTCTTATATTTTATAATAGTGCCATTTGTATCTTTAAATTCTAAAACAGTCGTAATAAGATCAAAAGACTTTAAATCATCATCTAATTTATTAGGAAGGATCACGTACCATAAACTCCATCCTTTGTACTTTGTTTCGTTTGGTAAGAATTTATCTAAATCTACAATATGTCCTGGGGTAGATTCATATGATACCTTGCTAATAGATGGGTTTTTAAGATAACCAGAAATAACTTTTCCATTTGATATTCCCATAGCAGGTGATATACCAGAATCTTGTACTTCTAACTCACTTACATTTGTTCCTCCTGTTATCCCACTAACAGTCCATTTTCCATTTTCTATTTCTAAATCTGCTATTGAAATGTAATTATCAGGTGTAACAAAAAAGGCTATTTTTTCATCTATTTTTATAATACGTTTTAGAGCATTATATTTATCTAGCTCTGTAATATTTGTTGGTTTTAATCCTTGTTTTAATGCTTCTTGTTTTGTGTCGTACCCTGTTGAAATTGAACAGCCACTAATGATAAGAATTAGGGAACCTAATATAAGATGTTTTCTAAGTTTTTTATACAAAAGTTTTCCCCCCCTCTTATATTTTGTTAAAATATGGATTCATTATATTCTATCACGAAGAAATTAGAATAATTCGTACATTTTTTTGATGTATATTCTATTCATGCTCGGTTAACATAACGTCTCATTATCGGGATTCAATGTATTTAGAAGACTATTAAAAGTCCTCCAGATTGTTTAACTGGAGGACTTTAGTGTTCACATAATTTTTATTATTAGAAGTTGATTAATATTAGCTTATTTGTCTTATAAGTTAAATTGAGAACAATTAAATCCCCAAATATTTCAGTTCTTTTTGTATGTTATTTAAAGCAAACCTCTCTTGTTTTTGAAAGGAGTTATTTGATTCGTTTGAAGACAATCTCCATAGAACTCGTGTATCCTGCCATTGTTAGAGTAAGGACTTGAACAAATTCCCAACCATCTTCAGCATGTTCGGTAATAATACGTTTATAATCTTCTTTAGGTTGCCCTTTCCATCCATCAATTTCGACTTTCACGAATTTGTAATCGTACATATTCTTTCCCCCTTTTCCTAATTGTACCATTTAGAAGAAGCGATGTATTGTACCTTTTTGACTGTATACTCTATACCTGTGAGGTTGACATAACGTAACATTATCAGTAGCAAGAAAAAGGCGAATTCCTTGTAAGAGTAGAGATCCGCCTTTTTCTTTTTCTATGACTCTATTCATTTTTTTTTACATTCCTATCCTGACGTGGGTTTTAGGGTTCTCGTTTGTTACTGGATTATCTGAAAAACTGTATAAAATCTTGCATGCTCTTAGCGTGGGGTTTGTCCGAAATGCTGGCGGTACCTCTTCTTGTCCTCACCAAAACCGCCACCACGGCTTTTCCTTCTCTTTTGCAGCAGCAACCTCATCCCGGAATCCCTGCATCATTATCTTTGTTAAAAATTATGAGCTTTTTGATGAAATGTTAGATTACTATATCGCTAATAAGTTGAATTCAAATGAACAAAATAACCTAAACGACATAATATCTATACGAAAATAAGCCCTACATATGTAGGGCCTTTTTCAAATTATTATATTCACCACTAGCTCATTTACACGATTATCGAAATAGGAAGTAGTTTTAAGCATCAGGTAACACAAATTCCATTTGCCGACTCTGTGTTTTAAATCCAAGTTTTTCATAGAATTGTATAGCCTTCTTGTTAAATTCTAAAACATTTAATTCTACACTTGTTGCTTTTATTTCTTTAGCATACTCAAATGCTTTTTGTACTAATATTTTTCCTATTCCTGTTCCTTGACATATTTCGCTTACACCAATATTGCGGATAAAGAGTACTTTTCGCTCAACTAACTTTGGATTTTCAGATGGTTCTTTAATATCTAAGATTATGTAAGCAAGAATCTCTTTATTATTGTCCTCTACTACAAATATCTCTATGGATGTATCAATAAGCCATGCTTCGTATGCATTGTGATCCAAAGAAGCTGAAGTATCAGAATAAATATCTGGTCTTCCTTCTATATGTAACTGTTGAACTTGCTTGTTTATATTTGATATATCCCAAAAATCTTCTGGAGTAGCTAGTCTTACTGTGAAAGGCAAAACTTCATTAGACATAAGTGCATTCCTCCTAATGTTTTATTTAAAGTGGGTTTAACAAAGCGCATCCTTATCGGTAGCAAAGACAAAGAAGAACCTTACTCTCACAAGGGAACCTCCTTGTTCTCACCAGAACCGCCACCACGGCTTCTTCTCTTTCGCAGCAGCAACCTCATCCCGAAATTTCAATCATTTTTCCACTCATTCATTACGTACTTCTATACTTGTTTTGTTTTCTTTGTTAGTGCAAACTTCAAAAAAGCTGCAAGTAGTAGGAGCAGCGGTATTCCCTGAATGAAGAGAAATCCTCCCCAAAAATCAAGTGCAGTACTATCTGGAGGGGCTGTTGCCATCCCACCTATAAAAAAAGCCATTGGACTTGTAAGTAGATTTATCCCTAAACAGACCATTATCAATGATAGGTTTTTAGCCTTAATTTTTGATGAACCAGACAAGAAAAATAAGAATATTGCAGTGCCGAATATAAGAAACAGTATTACATAAAAATTTACCATAATATCCCTCCGTGACTTTAATTGTACCATCAGCTAGGACAAATTTGAACAAATAGGATATTTATATAAGTCAGATATAGTGTCTCTTTATCAGTTGTAGGGGTAGCGTCACATCGCCATCAAGTTAAAAAACTAATTATCTTCCAAAACGCAAAAAACGAGCGAAATTCACATAAATAACTGTAGAGAGATAAAAATTTCGTTAGGGGGGTTACTTTAAAATCTTAGCTTGATGGGCTGGGGTGCCGCCAACCAAATGACATAAAACCCACGCTAAGACATTTTTTTAATCAAAAAGAAAAAAACATCGCAACTTTAAAAAAAACGATTAGACTTTTTTACAAGCAGTCAAACTTTTTTAAAATCAACAATTATCGTTAGGTTTCGAAAGAACCGTTCAATCTACTCTAATTCTCAAACTAAATATGATGAATGTAGAAGATTACTTCAATTTTTTAAAGAAAAATTAAAAACCTACCTTGAAGCTTTCAGAATTTCAAGGTAGGTTTTTGAATATATTTCATCTTCTGCAGTTTTATATATAAGAGATTCCTTTTTTGCTTTAATGCGGATAATGATTCGTTCATATACAGGTTTTATCATAATTTTAAAAACTTTTTACTGTTTGCAAAGGTGGCCTCACTTCACAATTTTTTGTCTAATTGCCATTACAGCTGCTTGTGTACGATCTGTTACCCCTAATTTTTGAAGAATTTTATGAATATGAGTTTTAACCGTTCCTTCCGAGACACAAAGAATTTTTGCTATTTCATGATTTTGTTTCCCGTAGGATAATAATTGTAAAACATCAATTTCTCGCTTCGTTAAAGCTTCAGTATATTCATTTTCTGCACTATCCTCCTGAGGAGCATTATCATATTTCAAAAATTGTGCAAAAGCATGATTCGCTGTCGTACTATTATAAATCATGGCCCCTCGATTCATGGCACGTATACTATCTAACATTTCCTCTGTTTCTGTATCTTTTAATATATATCCAACTGCACCGGCGCGAATACCATCTAGGACATATTGCTGTACATCAAAAGTTGTTAATAAAACAACCTTAGTATTTGGTAATATATCCATAATGTTTTTAGTAGCCTCAATGCCTGATATATCCGGCATTTGAATGTCCATAATAACCATATCTGGAACTGTCTCTAAAGCTGTATTAATTACCCCCTGACCATGTTCACACTCTCCTATTATCTCCATATCCTCTTGCATACCAAGAATATAACATAGGCCCTTTCGAACAAACGGTTCATCATCAGCCAGTACAATTCGAATCTTTTCTGCCATCATTCTCCTCCATTCTTATGAATTGGAATCCTTGCTTCCACACGTAGTCCTTTCTGTTCATTTAAAGTAAAGGAACAACTGCCTCCGACTGACTCACAACGTTTTATCATACCATTCAGACCAAATCCAAATTCTAATTCCTTATCTCCCATAAATATGCCATTATCAGCAACTGACAACTTTACTACTCCATCTATTTCTGTCACACTCACAATAACAGAATCTGCATGTGAATGTCTTAAAATATTCGTTAAGGACTCTTGTAAGATACGATATAATATTGTACTTTCTTCCATCGTCCACTCTGATATTTTCTCACTATGAATAAATTCTATTTGTAATAGTGAGTTTGCCTGAACCTGTGAAATTAATCCTTTTAATGAAGTAAGTCCAAGATCTTTTTCATCACTTGTCCACTCCCTTACAGCAGTTCGGATCTCCTCCATCCCTTTACGTGCCACTTTTAATAGATCGTCTACAGAATCATGAGCTGCAGATGGATTTTTCTTTAACATAATTTTAAGCGCCTGTAATTGAATAATAAGTGAGGTCATTTGATGTCCAAGTCCATCGTGAATTTCTCGTGCTAATTTTGTTCTTTCTGCAAAAGCAGCATATCGCATTGAAAGTAAAGTTGTTTCTTGTAGTTCAGCATGGGCTTCATCTAATTCTTTTAACTGCTTTTGATTTTTTTGATATGCTTCCTTTAGCTTAGATGTACTACGAATCGAAACATAGATACCAGTTATCATTAATATTTCCTGATAAGGAAACATACTAGAACTTATAAATAAAATTAAAATTATACCAGTTATAGCAGATAAAACAGTAGTAGTTCGTGCCCACTTTGGTTCAGCTGCAGCAAGAAAAATTAGAAGTGGTAATAATACAAAGTTGGGATAACCAGGATAAAAAAAATGTACTATACAAGACAATATTACTAATACAGAGAAAAACAACAAATATTTGATTTCATTCCAACGGTATTTAGGTGCATTTAACATCCATAGATAAATTGCGACAAATATACTACCTACCCATATTGCAAAAGTACCATAAGGTGCGAAGCCTTTATAAAAAAACAGACACAACAAAATACTTCCAATTGCATTCCCTACATGACTACCAATAAATTTATAAAATGTTTTTTCCATGTTGATAGTACTTCACACCCCTATTTATTAAAGTATTATATCTCCCCATAAAGATAAATTTTTTATTTACTGGGAGATTGTATCACCCTTATGATTTTAGAACATCTACCTTAAAGTGGATCTTTTAAGACGTATTCTATCCATAGGTAGAGTGTTGGTTAATGACAAAAGTATCTTTGGTTTTGAAAGTACAGCTACTGAATATCGAAATGATAAGAATTGGTCTAAATTCGATGAAAATGAGGGAAAGATCTTGGAATTGAAACTCTAGTAATACATATTGAAAATAAAACAGTAACCTTTTTTAAAATAGGTTTCATTACGTTTAGAATTAAGAAAAGGACCAGTACAATATGTAGGGTCCTTTTCTTGAAATAATCGTTATTTTACAGCTTCTTTTAATTCTTTCCCAGCTTTGAAAGCAGGTACTTTCGCTGCTGCAATTTGCATCTCTTCACCTGTTTGTGGGTTACGACCTGTACGAGCAGCGCGTTCACGAACTTCAAATGTTCCAAATCCGATAAGCTGTACTTTCTCTCCGTTAGCTAAAGCGTTTGTAATTGCATCTAAGACAGCTTGCGTTGCTACAGCAGCATCCTTTTGTGACAATTCTACTTTTTCTGCTACATTTTTTACTAATTCTGTTTTATTCATTATCGTCACTCCTATAAATATACGTGAATGAAATTATAACGAAATTAATAACTTATTGCAAGAATGGTATATTTCATTACACGAATTAAACGCTTTCCATTGCTTATGATTATATAAAATAAAGGTAAACTGTTTACCTTTTCGTTACAAATTAAACAACTGATTTATTCGTAACATTATCACTATACATTAGTCGTTTAATCATTTATTTCTAAAGCAAGTTTAAAAAAAGTCTAAAACAGCTTCTTTTTGTAATGACCATGCTTAACCACTTGTCGAGATTCTATCTCTTCACATCCCCTATTTAGTATATCTTCTGAAATATCTACAACAATTGTATTAGTTAGTACACTTACTACATATCCTTGAAATTTCAATTTAGAATCATCTCGATATGTAAAACGAACAAGATCTCCTTTATTAGCGTTGGGTAATTTGCACATATAGACCTCCTATCCAATCATCTCAACTGTCCCTTCAAAACATCCCTTGGAATTTTATAATCATCAATTGAGTTGTTTTCTTTTTTCTACATTTTCTAAATGAAACGATAAATGAATGTCATTCATGTGTATGAGTATATACATTGTCTTGATAAAGTTAAAAATGAGTTTTCTAGTTCAAAATCGAGCATGCTCCTCTTTTCACACTATATATTAAGTCTATTTTCTTAAATATTAATGTCCCTCCTCGAGGGCATGATGAGAGGAGCATTAATATTTACAAACTATTTTTTGAAATTTAGCGCAATATACGCTTCTGGCTTTTTTTGATTTGCTTTTTCTGCTTCCTTTCCATTCTTAAAACACGAATTGTTAGAAAAGCGAAACCAAATGGTGCAATAAGAACAGAACTAATAAATAATCCAATAGCAAGTAAAACTTGTAAAATTAGGTGTGTAATAACATTACTTTTACGAACAGTTTCTTTGCGTTTTTTATTTATCATATTTCTTATTTGATAATATACCATTCGTGAAAACGGATATAAGATTGCATTAGCAATAAGTAACAGCATATAACTTATTTTATTAGTAGGAACGAATCCCCAAAAAATAAGAAATATTAATACTGAAATTAAATAACTTGTAATTAAAAACTTAATATCAAAAGATCGAAAAACACTAATTATAATCCTCATTTGCTCATACCTTCCTTATTTTAGAACCACTGTTTAAAGCAATCACTAATGAAAAATAATTGCTTCATTCAAATAATATTGTTTTAAAAAACTCATAGTAAAAATTTAACTTAATGCTATTGGATATCCCTAATTTAAAAACGCGCCTTTTAAATAGAAAGACCCCTCAATAGTATTGAGGAGTTTTCTTAGTAAACATGTCATAAACTAATGCTTATAATCAGAAAGCATGCATTCTCCCTTGAAGATATGGGAATACTTACGGATTAAATATATTATTTCATGAAAATGATTTTTGAAACGATATAAAATTTCCTGTTACAAGCAAAAATAGATTTACTAAAATTTATTCTCACATGTTAAAATGCATATTTATATTTCTAGCATTATTATTCTCTTGTACTCTTCTCTTTAATTGTTTTTAGGATGTTTTAAATACGTATTATTAATCTTGTCAAAAATGCTTCTTAATTTGATACTAAAAAACACGCATATTGTATATGCGTGTTTTTTAGTATACAAATTCTTTAGGCACATGAGACGGATACCAAAGAAAAACTTCTTATATATATTCTATCAAAGTAATTTCCCAAAAAAACTAATAAATTTTCTCTTGATACGGAAATTTTGTATCACTTTATCCTCATTTTTTTAAAATCAATCTTTTAGAATAAACAAAGATACATCATTGATTCAAATAATAACCAATCTCCTGTATCTAAGTTTTTCATGTTAGCAAAAACAAGGTAGGAAACAAGATAGATCCTTTATTTATATTGGAAGAACCCCTTCTGGCTAGGAGAGCAGAAGGGGTTCACAATAAGGGATCATTTTGTCGCAATTTGTAAGGAGACAAAATATTTAGTTGTCAGGTATTATTATTACACATATTTCTTTCGATAAGTGCTCTTAAATTTCCTTATTAAAAGCAAAAATGAAAACATTCAACAAATACTATTATGTTATGATTTTATTGTAGAGATGGGAAAGCAATATTAGATATTATGACACGGAAAAATAGCCGATACTCAATTTGAGTATCGGCTATTTTTTTGTATTCATATAGACAACTCACTAAATTAACAAGTTTTATTAACCCTACATATTAATTTATATTAAATAGAAATACCTCCAATTTCAATTGGAGGTATTTTTAAAACACGACGGAACAGTTAGTATTCTCTTACTACTTGAAGAGAATACTATTAATTATCCCATTAAATTATATTTAGTACATTATAGTCATTATAAGACAATGTGCTTATTAAAATATAAAAGATATTATTTTTCAGTATTCAATAAAGATTTTCCTACCATAGCAGCAGCGATCCCACCTAGGATTGGAGCTATAATGAATACCCATAATTGAGAAATCGCTTCTCCTCCAGCAAATAATGCTGGTGCAAGGCTACGAGCAGGATTCACAGAAGTTCCTGTTAATGAAATACCCAATAAGTGCACTAACACTAAAGTAAGACCAATTACAATTCCAGCTAAATTTGCATTACCCTTTTTACCTGTTACAGCGACAATAACTAAAATAAAGACGAATGTTAACACAAATTCAACTAAGAATGAACCAGATGCCCCTAAATTTCCAAAACTATTCTGACCTAAGTTATTTAATGTCATACCCGATGATTTTAAAATAGTTACTAGTGTTACAGTTCCTAATAAAGCACCTAAGATTTGTGCCATTACATAATATGCAAGTTCCTCTGCCGTCATACGTTTATTAATAAACATGGCAATAGATACCGCAGGATTCACATGGCAACCAGAAATTGTACCAATGCTATATGCCATAGCAACAATTGATAATCCAAAGGCCATCGCAATTCCTAAAATACCAATCCCTTCTACTCCACCACCTATTACAGCTGTTCCAGTCCCAAATAGTACTAATACAAATGTACCAATACATTCAGCAATTGCTTTTTTTATCATGATTTTCCTCCTTTAAATATGCATTAAACTAAATTTAATAATGGTTTAAATCGTTTCATGCTAATTAAGTTCTCTTTAAAAGAACTACAAATTAAAAAGCACTCACTTTTACTACAAGTGAATGCTTTTTAATTTGTATTGAATAGATACTGAACTTGAATAAATACATTGCAGTTCATAAAGAACTCAATTAAATTATAGCAAACACAAAACAATATTTTTGCTACATTTTTTCCGGCTAAGCGGTAAAAATGTAGCAAAAATTATTTACTTAGATTGAATATTATCGTTACCAATACCTATTCCGCTTAATCGATCTACACTACCGCTAATATACTTCTCATATTCAGGGGTAGTAAAGAATTCATAAGCAATCTAGTAATCTACATAGATTACAGTTTTTGTTTGAGTTCCTATTTCTAGTGTTACTTCCGAATTTGCGCTTGTCTATATATTAAGCACACCTTTATTATTTTTTTAGATATTATAATTAAAACAAAAGGAACCAATTCGAATAAAATTCGTTCCTTTTATTTCAATGTAAAACATGAACTTTTAGAGACGGTAAAGTTTAATTCAAATGATAAATACAACTTTTAATTGAATTAATATCACTTTCCGTTAACTTACCTGAAAAGTATATAATTGGGGTTTTTGTATTTGGTGGCTGGTAATTAGTAATTATAAAATCATATTTTATTCCATCATTAATTGAATTATATATTTTTACATTTCCCCCAATGCTATTGGTTAATGTTGAATATATAAACCGCTTCTCCACCTCTGTACCGTTAAATAAAAATAAAATATTAATTTCATCTGCGAAAGAATTTAAATGGAGTGTCGCATAAGTGGTGAAAAATTCAATTTCATCTTTATACATTCTATTTTCATTATGGGTTTTATTCCAAAAAGAAACCAAGGATCTATCTTTTTTGTAATCCTGTAAAGACTCATTTTCAAGTTTATCCAATGAACTAAAATAGAATCCTAATGATAAATTATATTGACTATAAATAAGACAATAATAAAAAATAGAACTTAAACTCACTACTAATTTTCCTTTTTTTTCTTTTTTTATATTATGTTTTTCCATGAGTATATCAATAAGCTTTAAATAGTTATGATAATCATCGTTTTTAAATTCCTTTAAATACTCAAGCGTTGCCTCACTTTGTTTGCTTGTAGTAGCGAATACTAAAATCAAATAAACATTTAATGCTTTTATTTCATTTTCAGGTAATTTGATTGAATAATACCTCTCAAAAGTTAGAATAATTTCAGTAATACAATCGGCTTGGTAGCTATCATATATAGGTACATCATTAATTTCACTTTTTATATAACTTTTATTAGAAACTCTATTTATACAAATAGATAAAACAACACACAACATCTCAAAATCTACCGTCACTTTATGCTCTCGTAGAATATTTAGGATCTCTTCCCTTAGTATATTTGGCAATAAGAATTGCTTTGTATATTTTTGTGTATTATAAAAAAAAGCGTGATAATAATGCCTAATATTTAGTTCTTCCCCCTCTAATTGGATTTCTCTTAATTTAATTTCTAACATACTCTTTGTAAGCATTTTTTTATGTTCTTTTATATGTTTTTTTAGTGTTAATTTACTCACAAATAAATTTTGTGACCACTTTTCCAACGTATAGCATTTGTTATTAAATAGACCTAGCATAATTTTATATATTATACTTTCATCTAAATACGAATTTATGATAGGTAATATCGAATTAGTAATAGGTTTGATTAATATATACCCTTTCGATTTTACACTAATAATATCCCAATGTTCAGGAAGGTAGCTTTTCAGTTGAGAAATATCGCTTGAAACCGTCCGGATTGAACATTGAAGTTGTTCAGCAATATCTTTAGAAGGAACCAAACTTTGACCATTATCTAAAATTTCAAGAATTTGAATCATTCTTTTTACTGGTTTATCATGAATTAGACTGTGTGTAAACTCAAGCATTAATATTTCCTCTCTCTTAAATGTATTTACGATGCAGAATAGACTAATTAAGAAAGATTCTATTTAATGAAAGTAACTTTCCTACATACATATAAAATTTAGGACAACACTAATACTCTTTCTGTGTTACGACCATGTTATATATTATTTATTCCATTCTTAAATTATATATTGTTCATTCTATTTCTTCTTACTAAAAGTTAGTTTGTATTTTTTAATTGGAAGGGCATATGAATCAAGCTTTTCTAATGCATAAACTTATAAAAATTTAAGACTTAAAAGTACTATACATAAATGAATGAATGTCAATCATTTATGAATTCGCATAAATTGAAAAATATTCTTGCATAGCAAAAAGTAATGGATTTCATTCTGTAGTGCAAATGTATCCTAATTATAACTGTATCATTCTTATTATTTTTAGACGTCTATCTTAAGATGGATTTTTTATAATCCTCTCTATCTAGAGATAGAGAGGATTATAAAAAATCCGATTCTGGTGCAAATATATAATGAAGAGGCTGAAGAAGATGAATTTTAATTTTTAGTTAGATTATTCCTAAAGAAGTAACGATTATTCGAATAGCATTTTTCTTCTTATAAAGAAACAAATCACTCCCATCTTCTTTTCTTTTTCCAGGTAATTCCACTGACGCTGCGTAATGTCCTTTAAATCAAAACGTGTAGGTTTCTCTTTAGATTTTGTTTCAAAGGCTATGGCTCGTCCCTTATATACGCCGTCATAGTCTACTGTACTTTTAGATTCGTAGAATCCATTTAGTACACGGCCACCTTTACTCTTTAACACCTTCACAGGAATCGGACGCTTGTTTATAAGTGCCACTCCTCCTCTTTGATACATTTCATTCGCTAGATTGATAAGCATTTCAAATGCCATTCCTTGCTTTCTATTTAAAGGATTATTTTGTTTAAATTTTTCTTAATTCTCACCGGTAATTATCTAAAAATTTAAAAATCTTTATATAATGAATTTAATTTGAAATTAGGAGTGGTTAAAATGCCAGATACAATAAGACTCGTTCTTTTCATCCTTATAGCAATTAGTGCTGTTGGCTATTTAATAAAAGAATTTCAAAAAACTAGGGTAAGAACACTTGTAATTTCAATAGAATTTTTGGTTCTTTTCTGGTCAATATGGAGAATATCGGCTATCATAATCTAATTTGTAAAATATAATCTCCCTTGATTAAAACTCAATATTCCGTCAATACTGTAGATGACATTAGATTTTCTCCTTGTTCCCCCTTGGAGATGAGCAGTTAGCTTTTGCTAGCTGCTCTTTATTCTGTTTTTACCCACTTTCCACTACGCAATTCTCAGCCTTGCTCCTTTAGTTGTCCAAGTTCTTTAGATAAACTTCCTTCTTGGTCAGCCACTAAGTCTAAATACACTTGATGTTTCCTTTTGTGATATGATGCTTTCCGTTCGTAGTCATCAATATTTTTTATTGAATGTTCTGCATAGCGTTTATAAGCTTCGATTATTTCCTCTGGCCACTTTTCCATATCCATTCCCCTTTTCTACAAAATGAAATTTTTATAAGCTTGTCACCTTTTCAATAAGACGAGCATATATTATTGTATAGAAATCCACCTTATAAGGCGCATATCTTTGCATATGCTCCTTATGAGGTTAACCAACATATACATTAAAAAAGTAAATATATTACAGAGAGAACTGCCCACCGGTTCTACCCATCCTCATAAGATTCACGCTACATATTGAACACTGTTAAACAGTGTTCTTTTTTTGTTTAAATTAGCATTTTTATTAAATTTTTCAATCCTAGTACCATATTCTTTCCGCTTCTACCGTTCCAAAGGTTGTCCCATTTGTATTTCCTATTAATAGTTAGAAGAATAGGAGTTGTAAAGAGAATGTCTTGTACTATTACAGTATTAACTCCGAAACTTTGTTTAACCCTTTTTCATAATATTTCCAAAATAATTTTCTTCTGGAGTTAAAGTTCCTACAAAAAATATTAAATTATCTAAAGAACACTTCAATTATAAGATGTGGTGAATCTTCACACCCTTATTATAGTAAGCGTTTATATATATATAATAATAATTCATTTTAATATGAAATATTGCATATTTATACATCCAGACCTCTATTAGTCATCTCTTAATGGTATCATAGCGAGGTGAGAGTCTTCAAAGGTTCTCCTTTATAGGAGGAAACGATATATGGAAAGAGTGCAAGCGATTGACAGTAATCTGAAACTCAAGAGCTGGGGTAAACAGGTACTAGCTGTAGGCGGAATGTTAGGGTTCTGCTACTTGGTGTTATATGTTTTCAGTTTCTTAGTTGTTATATAAATACTATACAACTACACTAGTGGAGTCTTGCCTACAGAGGTAAGGCTCTTTTGTTGTACCTGAGGTAAACATACTATACACAATACCTCTCAAGATTTTCGGATTACCCTGTATGGTGCCTTATTCCTCAGATGGTACAAATATAGGTTGATGGGCATGTGGCGGTCCCCCTATTCAGGGCTTGTTCTTTTTTCTCAATGACCAACATTACTTAACATGGTAAAATAATATTTGGATGGGAGTCCAATACATATTATTAAAATTAAAGTGGTTCAAGTCGGGAGGCACCTTTGGGTGTCTTTTTTTATATAAAAAGATATTATCTATATAGGCATAATTACTATTAAGTTCACCATTACCTTACTTTTAAGGAGGACCATACAATGGAATTATTGTGGATTTTTACACTTATAATAATGTTTATTGCAAGTATTATAAGTGTCCCTATTTTTATCTTCAAGAGCATTCAAACTAAAAATTACACAATTTTATTTTTTTCTATTTTATCATTAATAATGTTACTGTATCCTTTAATGAATGCTTTTAAAGGAGTAGATGTAGAAAAAACTAGTATCATATCCATTGATACTTATTGGTTTTTATATTTAGCCGTTATTTTAGTAATTTTCATTATGAGTTTCATCAAAAATATTAGATCTGTTTCTATTATTGGAGGGACCTTATTTTGTATAGTGGTATTCCAATTAATTTTATACAAAGTAATGTAAAAAAAGAGAGGACGATTCCCCCTCTCTTTTTTACCATCCATCTGGCCACGGATCAGAACTAAACAGCCAAGAGAATCCCTTCCCTTTTTTCGCCAACATTGTAAAATCATACGGATGAACTGGGTTGTATTTCTCAGAAATAGGCCCAAAGAAATGTTTATCTGCTCCAAATGCATATGATTGATATACAAGTGAAGAACAGTATACATATTTTGTATCAAGCATAGAACCCGTTATTTTGTATTGGTAATAATAACCAAGATTTAAAAAGTGACTTACAGAATAATTTGCTGCTTTTATTCCTGCTTGTCGATCATGCGGTCTAACGTACCATAAGCGCTTAAAGGCAAATTCCCATGATGCTAAAGCTTGCTTTACCACTGTTGGTTTTCCTTTTCTATCACCAGGAGTATGGACGATTTGAATATATTCTCCATATTGATCTGGGGCATCGTCATAATCCCTAGCAATAATAGCTGCATGTCCAGTAATTCCATAATTTGCATTAGGTGTAACAATAACATCACCTTTTCTAGGCCAACTAGAAGGTGCCGATACCGGAGCAGCTTGAAGTCCTCTTGCCATCGATGCTTGTTGAGCTTTTTTCTTTTCTTGATAAGCTTTTATTTCTTCTTTTGTTGGAATTACAATATTTTGATTTCTAGGTACATCACCACTATTAACCAAACTACGTTCTACTGAAGAAGGTGCTGCTAACGCTGTACTAAATTGTGCTTTTGCTTCATCCTCTAATTTTTTTGGATTATTAATATAATCATATTCATTATAATTCAATTCTCCACGTGTATCTTTACGTTTTTTATTATATTCAACTTCTTCTAGAGGATTGATCCACTTATTTCCTAGAGATGTACTAATTAATAACCAACCATCTTCTTTACCTTCTTTGACTAGTACATCTTGTGCAGCAAAACGTGATACCATTTTCGAACCAAATGTAGACTCTTCAAATGCTGAAAATTCACTAGATATAGGCTGTTTTACACCATTTAATGCAACCCATTTGTCACCTTCTGCAGTACTAATTCTCCACCATCCATCAGAACGTTGCTCTTTTACAACAACAAATTGCGGATTATACTGGTTTCCATTGTTACCTTTTTGAGCAATAAATGAAGGTCCATTATATACATAGAACTTTTCTTTTACTTGGATTTCTTCCATATTGGGATTAATCCACTTATCGCCTTCCCATGTTGCTATTTTTAACCAACCATCTGTATTTCCATCTCTTACATTCACATTTTGCGGATTTAATTGAACACCCAGATTAGCTTTGGCAGATAAAAAAGATGGCTCATTATATACATAAAATGCTTTTGACATCCCTTTTACTTCACCATTTAACGAAATCCACTTATCTCCTTGAGATGTAGCGATTTTCCACCATCCATTAGAACGCTTTTCTTTAACTGTAACTACCTGCGGATTAAATTGATTACCCCAATTACTTTTTGGAGATGTAAATGACGGTTCATCATATGCATAGAATTTCGTTGTAATGTTCTCTTGAACACTAGTTTCAGCTGATGCAATGCCATTAAAAGAAGATATTACTAGAATAAATAATAAAAACGATAGAATTCCTTTTTTAAACACACATTTTTCCTCCTTATACAAAAATATTAATATACAAAACATAATACTTAGTAATAATGTCATATTTTAGATTTTATTTCTACATTTTTTTACAAAATATGGTCATCTGATTAAATCTGAGAGTGTCTTTTAATGAGGAATACTATTTGGAGGGGAGTCCACTACATATTATTAAAATTAAAGTGGTTCAAGTCGGAGGAAGGCACCTTTGGGTGTCTTTTCTTTGTGGATAATTAAGATTAATTTCTACCTAATTTAAACTCTACTTTCAAATAATAGTTGATAGTACATACCATAAATCTTCCATAGAATATACTATATTAAACTTCAAATATTTTATGGAAGAGGTGCTTTTATTGCCCAAAATTTACTTTAGAATTTTTGTATCTCCTGATGCGGATATCAGTAATGAGAGAATTAACTGGGATCTTTATATCGCAAGAAGAATTTTAAAAATTCAAACATGGTTTATTCGTAATAAAGAACAAGGATTGAATTATTTTACACTTCCTAAAAAGTATAAATTCAGCGACATTGTTTGTAGGCTAAGTGGAAAGACAGAAAAAGAATTGGCAGATTATGATCCTGGTACACAAAAATTCAAGGGAGACGGCAGAATAATTAATGTGTATTATCTTGGAGGAGATGCAGCTGGCGCTTGTGAAGCTACTGGGCTTTCTAATAATGAAGCTACCAAAGGCGATTTTCCAATTTTAGGTTCAATATATTTATCAAATAATAATACAGACGAAGGAAAATATCTATTTAGTCATGAACTCGTTCATATTCTATTCTCTCGTCTTGTTACTACTAATGAAGAGGGCGGGAATGTTCGTTATGATATAATTCAAGATAATCCAATTGAACATGATCGTGATGGCCATGTTACAGATGTAAATAATTTAATGAACAGAACAACACCGGTTCCTACACCATTTATCGAAGCTACTCGCCAAGCAATACGTCAAGGAACTCCTCTTCCAGAAATCCCTCAAGATTTGCTTACTGAAAAGCAAAGAGAAAAAGCCTTAGAAAGTCAGTTTGTATTCAAATAAAAATATTATAAAAGGAGATGTATCAAATTGCCTCCAAAGAAAAAAAAATGTTGTACTACTATAAAGTACAGTTCAAACTTAACAAATGAACCTAAAGAAAGCACTATAAATCGGACTTGTTTGTCACAAAATAATGTAGTAAATGTAACTCCTATTACTTATCCCCCTTTTAACCTTCCACCTACTGATGCTACACCTGACGACAGTATTCCCAAATGCTAACTATATCTCTATAAAATAAGCGAACAGTACCACATACTGTTCGCTTACCCGAAAACAATACTGATTTAATTACTTTCAACAAACCCTAGATACTACCTTATTTCGATACATAAAATATGGTTATCAAGTCGGAGGAAGGCACCTTAGGGTGTCTTTTCTTTATGCATTAAAAAGTCAATTATCCCTTAGCGTGGCAAATCCCCAATATACTGGAGACTCCTGAAAAGGCAAGCAAAGTAAAAAAACTCCAGTAATGGAGCACCAAAAAAACAGAAAACTATTTTTATTATAATCTATATGGTGAATCCGTTCGAACTGAACCATCCGATCTGAAATGAGGATAGGTTATTCCCACTCTTATTTTTTAAGATTTACCTGAAAATTTGTCTGAGTACAAAATATGCTGCTATCGCATATATAAAATTTAAATTCCAAGTATTTTCTGAGATAAATCAGATATTAATATTGGTTTCCGAAAAAAAGGACTAAATAAAGAACTACCATCTGGAGACGGAAATCTTGCAGCTGCAAAGTTTGTAACACTAATATCTTCCGAGATTGTACCTATTTCACCACTTACACCAAATATTTGCACTGTATCTCCAGCTTGTAATTGAAGAATAGAAGAAACAGTCACAATATTTATAGCATTACTATTTATAAGATTATTTTTCACTTGAATAAAACTACTGTTAAGAGAAATTAATGCTGCTATTGTAAAGGTTGGTTCAGCTGTTTCAGCTGTAACCCCTATGCTTGCCTCAATTAAATATACTCCATCTTGTTTTGGAATAAATACTGATACATTCCCTGGAATATATTCATTATTTAAATCAAATTCCTCAGTATCAAATCTGACTAAATTAATTGTTGTACCAATGGGTTGCGAACTGCCATTAACAGCCCTAAACGCCGATTGTGGTACCGGCCCTGTAGGTCCTGTTGATCCTTGTATTCCAGGAACCCCCTGTTCTCCCGTAGATCCTGTTGGTCCTTGTGTTCCTGGAACCCCCTGTTCTCCTGTAGATCCTGTTGGTCCTTGTGTTCCTGCCCCCCCCCCTGTTCCCCCGTAGATCCTGTTGGTCCTTGTGTTCCTGGAACCCCCTGTTCTCCCGTAGGTCCCGTTGGTCCTTGTGTTCCTGGAACCCCCTGTT
>Ga0213824_1000465_pt1 | contig 31130 bp, 31 predicted proteins | sample MC6MC0906MG_FD_179892 | JGI IMG/M metagenome (GOLD analysis project Ga0213824, IMG submission 179892) | Enriched soil aggregate microbial communities from Iowa State University, Ames, United States - MC6-MC0906-MG | ecosystem: Environmental > Terrestrial > Soil > Unclassified | place: USA: Iowa...
TTGGCTTTGGATATGGGGCAAGTGCATTAACCTTTGCAGCTGTACGTCAATCTTTTAAACTTGAAGAATCAGGAATTGTTTCAGGGATTGCGAATACGGGCGGCTTTCTAAGTGCTGTATTGCTACCCATCATTTTTGGATATATATTGGATCATTTTCAATCAACTTCAGGAAATCTATTTGATGGATATTACTATGGTTTCATCACGCCAGTGATCTTCTCCATCGTTGGTTTGATTGGAGTGATTTTATTTAAGGAAAAACGTCAAAGCGTAGGACAAAAATAGAATATCCGCATTTTTTAACTAGCATAGTAATCGAGGGAATCAAAATAAGAATAACAAGCAGGGGTAAAGAGCATGGAAGCAAAGCAGCCATTCTTTGCTCCTGTTTTTTATGCCTTTGTCAATCTGATTTACAAGGTATATAAAAATAGTAAGATGTTAGGTATAATTATTAATTAAGAAAAGAAAAATGATGATTAGATTAAATCTAGTATAGAAGGGAGAGAAAACTTAAATTGACAAATAATAATAAAACGGTTATCCGTTCAATGGATATTTTAAATTTATTTATCGATCATACTGAACTGTCATTTCAAGAAGTAATTGAGTTATCAGGAATCCCTAAAACCTCTGCTTTCCGCATGTTGAAATCTTTTGAGGAAATGGAATTTTTAGAAAAGGGAACTGATGCAAAATATAGGTTAGGTATTCTCTTCCTTAAATTTGGACATTTAGTATCAACGCGCCTAGATGTGCGAAAAATTGCAGATCCAATTATGAATGAGTTACATAATGATGTAAAAGAAGCGATTAATTTAATCGTTCGTGATGGTGATGATGCTGTTTATATCGAGAAAATAGATACGAAGCAAAAAGTTCGACTCTACACAGCAATTGGTAGAAAAAGTCCTCTTTATGCAGGGGCATGCCCTCGTGCTGTTTTATCCTTTTTACCAGATGCAGACATAAAGGAATATCTCGAATCGGTAGAACTTAAATCATTTGCAATGGGGACGATTACAGATAAGGAAAAGCTTTTTGAAACGATTGTACAGGCTAGAGAATTTGGTTATACAATCAGCCATTCAGAATTAGAAAATTATACATCTGCTGTTGCAGCACCGATTTACGATCATAAAGGAGAAGTCGTTGCAGCAATGAGTATTGCGGGACTAGAAAGCAATTATCGAGGGGAAAACGTTGAAATCTTCGTCGATAAACTTAAGAAGGCTACCGCAGAGATTTCTAAACAATTGGGGTATGAACAGCTTTAAAAAATGGGTAGTCTCAAAAGTCATTTGAGATTACCCATTTTGCGCTGAAATTGCTAACTGAAAACATTACTATCTAAATAAACGAATTTTGGACGATAGAATAGCCTCTACTTATAGTTGCTATACCCTTTTTAAACGGAGCCCAAATGCTAATTCTTTTAGTTTTCTTTCTTGATGTATTAATGCCAATTGAGCTTCTTCAAGAGTGACCTCTTTAAAATAGACTCGACCAGTTGCTTGCATTTGTGCTAATGATGGTAAATCGGCAGATATCACTTGTCCTATTTTAGGATATCCACCAGTTGTTTGACGATCTGCCATTAAAATAATAGGTTGCCCATTGGCAGGCACTTGAATTGTTCCAAATGTAACCCCTTCGGATAATAATTCAAATGGCTCTTTTAATTGAATAGCCTCTCCTTCTAATCGATAGCCCATTCGATCTGCGTATGTTGTGATGGTGTAAGGCATTGAAAGGAAATTTTTTAAACTCTCCTCATCGAAATGCTGATATTCAGAGCCTCTTATGAAGCGGATTGTTTGCGTTTTTTTAAATGTAACAAAGGATGTGTAATCAGCTGACCAAGAAAGGTATGTTGGTTCTTTTTTTAATTGTTTAAAAAGATCCTCGCCTAACTCAGATCGTCTATCTAATTCAAAGACATCATTCTTCAGCAATTTTCTACCTTGAAATCCTCCAATTCCAGCACGTATGTAGGTGCTTTTACTGCTCATCACTTTGGGCACTTGAATTCCGCCACTAAACGATACGTAGGCTCGGCAACCACTAATCGCAGTATTAAATTTTAAAACAGATCCTTTTTGAATCAAAAGTGGTCGCCACATTGGTGCTTCTTTTCCGTCTATTGTAGGTTGTAAATTGCCACCTGTAATTGCGATCAGTTCATCAGTTTCAAATAAAAGGGTTGTTCCATAAAGCGTCACCTCAAGAGCGCCTTCTCCTTCCGAATTTCCAACAAGTAAATTCGCAATTCGTAAGGAAATTGAATCCATTGCTCCTCCGACAATAACACCAAACTTTTGTAGCCCATATCTTCCTAGGTCTTGAATGGTTGCCAGCATACCTGGCTGTAATACCTTTATGCCCATGTTTCCATCTCCCATTCGCTCTTATATTCTTCCAACGAAATTGGTACAAACTGAATTCGATCACCCGGTTGTAATAAGGTTGGAGGAGATTGTTCAGGTAGAAACAAACGAGAAGGTGTTCGTCCGATGATTTGCCATCCACCTGGAGTTTCTAATGGGTAAATCCCTGTTTGATTGCCCGCAATTCCAACAGATCCCGGAGTAATCGATAACCGTGGAGTTTCTTTGCGAGGTGTTGCAATTTGTCTGTCCATACCTCCCATAAACGGAAAACCTGGAGCAAAGCCTATCATGTAAACAAGATATTCTACAGAAGAGTGAATTTTAATGACTTCATTAGGTGTTAAACCATGATAAGAGGCTACAAATTCTAGATCTGGTCCCATTTCACCACCATATACTACAGGGATTTTTATCACACGTTCCTTCGTTGTTTCAACTATGTGAGATTGGTTCAATAAAGAAAGAATTGTTGCTTTCACCTTTTCGTAAGGTATTTCGCCTCCTTTTTCTATATTTGAAAAGTATACTTCAATCGGATTGTAATAAACTGTCACATTATTATAGGCAGGCACAACCTCGATGAATCCTTCAAATGGATTTCTCTCTAATAAATTTAATACACTTTTAACTTTGTTGTGAATTGCCTCACTGATTCCTTCACCTACATGTATGACTAGTGCAGAATCGCTTAAAGGTCTTATCTGTACATTCTCTTTTAAATTCAGCATAAAAATCATCTCCTGAAGTTTCGTAATTCGGTATATCAGTTTTAAATAACGGATTATTAATATTATATTTAAAGAATAAACAAAAACAAGTTTAATTTATATGAAAATTTTAAAAAAAATATTCTTTCTCAAAATTTTAAATTTATACTTTTCAGTAATTATAAAATATGTTAAGATTTTTTTAAATTTCAAAACTCAAGTTCCGAATATCGGTACAAAATAGTTGTAAACGTATTCATTGTAACTACTTTAGTGGGAAGAAAACGGGGGGAAGAAGATGTTTCGAGTTGATTTAAACTGTGATTTAGGGGAAAGTTTTGGTCGTTATCGACTTGGAGAGCAAGAAGAAATCTTAAAATATGTAACCTCTGCTAATATTGCTTGTGGATTCCATGCAGGAGATCCAACAGTCATGCGAGAGACAGTTAAGCTAGCCATTGCTAATGGTGTGAAAATCGGGGCACATCCAGGATTACCGGATTTAAATGGCTTTGGACGACGTGAGATGAACATCACACCACAGGAAGCCTATGATATGGTTATTTATCAAGTTGGAGCATTGCAAGGTTTTCTAACGACTTACAATGAAACCATGCAGCATGTTAAGCCGCATGGAGCACTTTATAATATGGCAGCTAAAAATCCAGCGATTGCTGAGGCAATTGCACAAGCCATTTATGATATTTCACCTTCACTTGTGTTATTCGGTCTCTCAGGTAGTGAATTAACAAAAGCTGGAGAAAAAGTAGGGCTTCAAACAGCTCATGAAGTGTTTGCAGATCGTACCTATCAGAAGGACGGTTCTTTAACATCTCGTAAACAACCTGATGCATTGATTACCGATAAGGAACAAGCTGTGAATCAGGTTGTGAGAATGGTGAAAGAGGGAATTGTGCTGTCACAGCAGCAAATCGAAATCCCATTACAGGCAAATACTATTTGTATTCATGGGGACGGGGAACATGCTGTAGAGTTTGCAAAATATATTCATTCAAGATTAGCAGAACATCAAATATCAGTACGTGCAATCAAGGAGGGGTAAGTCAATGGTAGCAAAAAAAACGGAAGTTAGTGAAGCAGCGATCGAGCAAGAGAAAAAAGGTAAATTTGTTAAGAAAACAGCAAGTAAAAGTGTGTTAATGGGAGCAGCCTTTTTAATGGCTACCTCATCTATAGGACCAGGTTTTTTAACACAAACGACAGTATTTACACAGCAATTAGCGGCTAGCTTTGGATTTGTCATTTTAATTTCATTGATTCTAGATATTGTCGCTCAGGTAAACGTTTGGCGAATCATTGCTGTTTCTGGCTTACGAGGGCAAGAAATTGCCAATAAGGTGTTACCTGGATTAGGTGTTCTCCTTGCAATTATGATTGTTATAGGTGGTTTAGCATTCAATATTGGTAACGTTGCTGGAGCTGGATTAGGGTTAAATGCAATGCTTGGCGTAGATCCAATTATGGGCGCCATTGTAAGTGCACTTTTTGCTATTTTTATATTTATCTATAAAGAAGCAGGGAAGGCAATGGACAAGGTTGCGCAAATAGCTGGCGGTGTCATGATTCTACTCATGCTATTCGTTGCTTTTAAAACGTCACCACCTGTAGGAGAAGCGATTGTGAACACTGTTTGGCCTAAAGAAATTAGCTGGTTTGCGATTGTAACTTTGGTTGGTGGATCAGTTGGAGGTTACATTACTTTTGCTGGTGGTCACCGCCTTTTGGATGCTGGCATCAAAGGACAAGAATCCTTGTCAGAAGTAACAAAAAGCTCTGTGACAGGGATTTTGATTACTGGCGTAATGCGTGTTGCTTTATTTTTAGCGGTTCTTGGTGTTGTTTCAAAAGGTTTAGTCATTGATCCTGCCAATCCACCTGCATCTGTTTTCCAACTAGCTGCGGGTAATATTGGTTATCGTATGTTTGGTATGATTATGTGGGCTGCAGCGATTACTTCTGTTGTAGGTGCAGCTTATACATCCGTTTCATTTATTCGTTCATTCCACCCTAACATTGATAAATATCATAATTGGGTGATTATAGCATTTATCATCATGTCAACAGCAACTTTTGCCTTGGTTGGTAAGCCTGTTAATGTGTTAATTTTGGTAGGTGCATTAAATGCACTGATTTTACCATTATCACTTGGCATTATATTAGTTGCTGCACACAAAAAAGAAATTGTTGGCACATATAAGCATCCACGTTGGTTAACTGTAACTGGAGCAATTGTAGTTGTTCTTATGGGATATCTCAGCATTATTACATTCATTGAACAAATTCCGAAAATTTTTAGTTAATCTAACAACCGACCATCCATGAGCATCTTTTCATGGATGGTTAATTTATCTTTATTCAGCAGAAGACTCCCACCTCTATAGGTGGTGAGATGAATGCGATTTTTGTACCTTTTCAGTGGGTATCCAAACACCTACTGAATAAAGATAAAAGCCTCCGGCGGATGTCACGGATTTTCAAAGGAATGAATTGTGCTGGCACAATTCAAAATCCGGACGCAATTACGCCAAGGCATAATTGATAAGGAGTGAATTGATGATGACAACATATAGTACTTTAGAGCCGAATGAGATCCGTAAACTTATTCGCAAGCAAGAAATTTCTGGACCAACTTCTGGCATGTCGATTGGGTTTACACAAGCAAATTTAGTGATTTTGAAGAAAGAGCATGCCTTTGACTTTCTACTATTTTGTCAGCGAAATCCAAAGCCATGTCCATTATTAGACGTGACAGAACCTGGATCATTTATACCTTCAAAGATTGCTGAAAATGCAGATATTCGTAAGGACATTCCGAAATATCGTATTTATCGGGATGGTATTTTAACTGAAGAAGTATTAGATATTACAGATTATTGGGAAGAGGATATGGTAGGTTTTTTAATAGGGTGTAGCTTTACATTTGAAACACCTCTTCTTGAAGCAGGTATTCCAATAAGACATATTCAAGAAAACTGTAATGTGCCAATGTATAAAACAAATATCGCGTGTGAAAAAGCAGGTGTGTTTGAAGGACCAACTGTTGTCAGTATGCGCCCTATGACACCCGAGGATGCGATTCGTGCAATCCAAATTACTTCGCGTTTTCCAAATGTGCACGGTGCACCCATTCATATTGGTAGTCCTGAACAAATAGGGATTACGGATATTTCAAAACCAGATTTCGGTGATGCCGTGTCCATTAAGCCAGGGGAAATACCAGTATTTTGGGCTTGTGGCGTAACCCCTCAAGCAGTAGCAATGGAAAGTAAACCTTCTATTATAATTACCCATGCACCGGGTCATATGCTAATCACTGATATTAAGGAAACAAGCTTGAGCATACTTTAAGGTATGTTCGAAGACATCTATTTATTTTCTTCATCAGTAAGCGTCAAGAGGTTGGGACAAAACCAATTTCACCAGCTTTGATTTTTTTCATAAAAAAAGGACTTACTTGGAACACCACAAAAACAACTTGAATATTGGGACATACAGTTTTATAACGTTAAACCTAGAGAAATAAGCACTTTTGCTAATGATTCAGTTTTACAGTACTCGGTAAGTCGAGTTTCTGTACGAATGGATTGTATGTGAAGGCGCTTTTTTCTTTGTCCAAAAAGAAGGGGATATTTGAAATAAAGCTTTACTATTCCGTTTTAACTTCTTTCAGCGGATTTCACGCTCATTGTACCATTGGTTATAAAATAGAAAATGATGATTGATTTTTTTTAGTGGATGGCTAGAATAACAATGAAGTGGATGGTTAAATACAATTGAAATAATATTAATATATAATCTTTTACCTGAAAAAACACTGCTAAAGAAGAAAGAGCAAGTTTGAAGGAACTAATGAGGTGAGTATAGTTGGATTGGAAACCTGATAGACAAGCGAAAAAAGCTATTTATAAACAACTCGCAGAATATATTGAAAAGGGAATTGCAGATGGTACATTTCCACCTGATAAACCATTACCATCAGAGAGATATTTAGCAAGTGCTCTAAGTTTAAACAGAAGTACTGTCGTTAATGCATATGATGAATTAGAATCGATGGGGCTAATTGAAAGAAATAGAGGAAGCGGTACTACCATTAGTAAAGATATATGGGGTATAACAAAAAAACGGATTCCTAGCTGGAATAGGTATATTGAGGCGGGTTCTTTTTTACCTAGTCAACCTGTAACGCAAAAAATAAGAAAAGAAGCTGTTGAACATAAATTAATAAATTTAGCTTCCGGTGAATTGTCAGAAGAACTTTTCCCAAAAAGCTTTTTAAGCGAGATAACGTCAACACGTTCTTTTATTGGAAGCCTAGGATACGATCATCCACTGGGGAATGAAATCCTTAGAAATACCCTTACAAAACACGTAAAAAAAAGTCGGGGAATCGAAACTAATCCTTCTTCAATACTTATAACTTCAGGAGCGCAACAAGCATTACATTTAATTGTACAGTGTTTGTTAAAGCCTGGAGATGCAATAGCAATAGAAGATCCTTCCTACAATTATAATCTTCCAATTTTCAAATCAGCAGGTATAAAAGTACATTATCTACCTGTCGATAAGGATGGAATGAACCCAGAAGATTTGCTGTCATTATATAAAAAACACCGAATTAAAATGATTTTTTTAAATCCATATTTTCAAAATCCAACGGGCTCCTTATTGAATAAAAAGAAAAAAGAAGCGATTTTAGACATATCCTCAAAGTTTGGCATTCCAGTAGTAGAAGATGATCCGTATAGTTTAACAGCTTTTTCGGGAGAGAAAATCTCTACCCTTAAATCAATGGATAGGAATGGAAACGTATTATACATTAGTTCTTTGTCCAAAATTGTTGCCTCAGGATTAAGAATAGGGTGGATTATTGGCCCAACATCGGTCATTGAAAGATTATCCGATGCAAAACAACAAGTTGACTTCGGTCATTCTAGCTATACACAATGGATAGCGAATGATTTTTTAGAATCAGAAAATTTTCATATTCATATAAAAAGTTTAATTAAGGAATTAGAAAAAAGGAGAGATAAAATAATAAAAAGCCTTGATACTTATTTAAAAGATCAGGTGGAATATTCTATTCCTCAAGGTGGTATTCATATATGGTGTAAAATACTTAAAAATTATAATGAAATCCAATTGCTTGAAGAATCTATTAAAAGAGGCGTCATTTATGTTCCTGGTTCTACACTGGGATCCAAAGATGGATTTGTTCGATTTACTTTCGCAAAGGAAGATGAAGATTCAATAGATGAGGGAATCAAAAGGTTTGCAGAAGCTCTTAATAGTATGTAGACATGGGATGACTAAAAATGTGTTAGATTTGATGGTTTAATTTAAAATTTAAGGTGAATGGATGGTCAAAAAAGCTTCGAATTGGATGGTTATAAAAAAGATAAATCCCTTATCATTGAGAGGTAGGTGGTTAAACATTGATATAGCCTAATTACTAATTATTTTTTGTGAAATAATGTGCAATGTAGGTAATAATATAGTAATATAGTAAATGCTGCTAAAATGATAAAATTTTTGAAAGAGTTGGTATGGTATGACAACAGGTTTGATTATTACGATAGTGATTGGATCTATTATTAAATTGTTAATGAGCCCTCCCAGTATAGTTGTGGGATGGGGGGTACGTAAATTTGAACTTCATAAAAAACTTGATTCAAAAGATGTTACGGTAACATTTAATGGAAAGAATTTAGAAGAGGAAGAAAAAAATAGATTTACAAACTATTTTAATAAAGCTTCATTTTTGAAAAAACACTATATATTTCCAGGTAATGAAAAATTCTTTTTACAGCCAGAGACTAATGTTACTCCATTTATCATGAACGTAAAAAGAGGCAAAAAAGATGTTAATTTCTTTGTTTTTAGTTACGACAATCACGTTGATGTAGTCAAGAAGTACAAGAAGAAGGTTGTTTCATATAGTATTAGTTCTGAACATCTACAAAATTTCACCGTTTGAACTACACATGCAAACCATTGAAAGAATAGGGATTCGGTCACTGACGTAGAATCCCTTTATTATTACTCCGAAAATTACGTGAATATTGTACCGGAATTATCTTCCAATTCAATTGAATGGAGGATTTTTTTATGACCAAAAAGTCGGGATTATATTGCTACTCATCCCAGCATTCAATAATCGATGAATGACTTCCTATAATAGAAATAGGAGTAATCTACCATAAGAGGAATAATTCTTGCTTCACTATTTCTTTCCATAAAAGCTGGTATAATAATGGTAGAATAATACATTCATAAAGGGGAGAAATTAATGACAGCTCAACAACAAGCAGCGATGCAATCCATGATTGACTGGCTTGCGGATGAACGCGAACTCGGGAGAGAACCTAGCAAAATAGAAATTGCAGGAGAGTTTGATTTACATGATATGCACTACTATATATTCAGGTATAAAAAAGCAATGCTTGGAAAATGGCTCCTTGGCGTATGTGGAGGCTATGAGGACCCGTCTGACACCGAGCATTGCGGCCATATATTCAGCGAGATGCAACCTTATGACCCTGCGACTGCAGAGCAAGAAGCTGTAAAGATGGTAGAATTAATCCGAGAATATTGGATGCAGCAGGCTGCAGCATATGAAGCTGCCCAATCCATGGAGGACGAGGCGGAAACGCAAGACAATGGTTCTGGTATTTTTAACGGGTTCGTTCTGCTTAACTCTGCAGAATGTGATATTGATCAGATAAAAGCCAACCTTTTGAATGATTGGAACATCACCTGCTCGTCGGAAGAGGATGAGGAAAACGACGAAGAAACAAAGGAAGGAACCTTGGTCTTTGAAGTGGACGACTGCATGTTAGCGGTAAGTTTTGTCGATGCTCCCATACCGGATGGTGAGGCTGAGTATTATGCACAGGGAAACTATCTGTGGAAAGAAGCCGTGGAGGTTACCCAAACGCATGTAGCTCAAATCATTCTGGCTGTATTTACACGCTCGGGCTCCCCGCTGGACAGCGGCAGGCTATACACCAAGCTAGCGGCCAGTTGCCTAAAGCTACCTAACGCAATAGGGATCTATACATGCGGCACTGTATTTCAGCCTGAACTTTATCTAGATATGGCTGAAATGATGAAGGATGACGACATGTTCCCTTTACTGAATCTGGTTTATTTCGGCCTAATCGGAACGGAAACCGGGGTCGATGGATATACCAATGGGCTAAAAGCCTTTGGCAAGGATGAAATTGAAATCCTGGACAGCCAAGCATCCCCTGAAGAGATGCGTGACTTTTTGATTACTATTTCCGGATATATTGTAGATGAGAACGTCACTTTAAGGGATGGAGAAACGATTGGCTTCTCAGCAGAGCAAAAGCTGCCGATTTCCCGTTCCGAGGGAGTTTATGTCGAGGGGGATACTCTCAAAATCAAATACTAGTCTCATTCCAAAAAGGCACCGTCACAAGTAGGTGTCTTTTTTTATTGCATAATCAAAAATACTTTGCTTAACTAATAGAGAATTACATCAAATGCACTACACGTCAACCGAAATATGAAACTAAACTACTATATTTATTTAAAATATTCTTGTGGTATAATTTCCTAAAAAAAGGAGGAGGATTTTTTTGGGAAAGCGAAATTATTTTAAAGTAATAAAATTTTTAGTAAGTTTATCTGTTTGTTTATGCATTATTAACTATCCGATTATTTCCTTTGCTGAAACACTTGATACTAATTTAGCTAGTGAAACAAGCATACCTAATGACATTGATACTGGTATAGCAAACTTGAACTACAATAACAGCGAAGTTTTGGCAGTGAATGGGGATAAGATTAATAGTTTTGTTCCAAAAGAAGGTAAAAACTCAAAAGATAAATTTATAGTAGTTGAACGTAATAAAAAATCACTTACAACTTCACCGGTGGATATTTCAATTATCGATTCTATGGCGAATCGTACCTATCCAGGAGCATTACAACTTGCAAACAAAGCTTTTGTAGACAATCAACCTAGTTTATTGGTGGCCAAAAGAAAACCGCTAAATATTAGCATAGACTTACCTGGTATGAAAAGAGAAAATACGATAACTGTGGATAATCCAACATATGGTAATGTATCTGGGGCAGTAGATGAGTTAGTATCTACTTGGAATGAAAAATATTCAACAACCCATACTTTACCTGCAAGACTACAATATTCAGAATCTATGGTTTATAGCAAATCTCAAATAGCAAGCACTCTGAATGTTAACGCCAAAGTTCTTGACAATTCACTGGGAATTGACTTTAATGCGATTGAAAGTGGAGAGAAAAAGGTGATGGTTGCGGCATATAAACAAATATTTTATACCGTAAGTGCAGAACTACCTAACAATCCATCAGACCTTTTTGATGATAGTGTTCTTTTTGAAGAGTTAACCCGTAAAGGAGTAAGTAATGATGCTCCTCCCGTTATGGTGTCAAATGTAGCTTATGGCAGAACTATTTATGTGAAATTAGAAACAAGCTCTAAGAGCAAGGATGTACAAGCTGCTTTTAAAGCCTTACTGAATGATGTCAATACCAATGTAGAAACTAGTGGACAGTACAAAGATATTTTTGAAGAAAGTTCCTTTACTGCTGTAGTATTAGGCGGAGATTCACAAGCGCATAACCAGGTTGTCTCAAAAGACTTTAATGATATTAGAAAAATAATTAAAGATAATGCAGAATTTAGTCTTAAAAATCCAGCATACCCAATATCATATACAAGTGTTTTCTTAAAGGATAATTCAATTGCTGCTGTTCATAACAATACAGATTATATCGAGACGACAACTACCGAATATTCTAAAGGAAGCATCATTCTTGATCATTCTGGTGCATATGTTGCTCAATTTGAAGTAGCCTGGGATGAATTTTCATATGATGAAAATGGAAATGAAGTACTATCCCATAAAACTTGGGATGGAAGCTGGAAAGACAAAACAGCTCATTTCTCTACAGTAATACCACTTCCGCCTAATTCAAAAAATATAAGAATTTATGCAAGAGAATGTACAGGTCTTGCATGGGATTGGTGGAGAACAATTATTGATGAATACAATGTTCCATTATCGAATGAAATAAATGTTTCAATTGGAGGAACTACATTATACCCAACAGGTATTATTAATTAGGTATTAGTCATGAGAGGTACTTTCTCAAATATGAATTTTACATTGAATTGAAAATTAATAATAAATGTATCTTTTGAAAAAGATTGATCAAAACATGTCCATACTTAATGTGTTAGATTAACTTCACTATAAAGATTGATAAATTGTAATAAAGTTTGATAAAATCACCTCGTAGTTTTCTTAGAGGTGATTTTTTTATTGGATATTTATGATAAAATCGATTTAAAAATTGTGTAGGAATGTACTAAAACAAACGAAGCGGAATACTTGAATACGATTATGGTTAAAAAATCAGGAAGTATGGAAGACTTGATAAGGAATAGAAACTAGTTGGTTATCATTAAAAAGGTATTAATATTAAGGAAGGAAGTATAAAACTATGGATTTCAAAACAGTTATGCAGGAGCTTGAATCCCTCGGTAAGGAACGAACTAAAAAAATGTACATATCTAATGGTGCACACGAGCCTGTTTTTGGTGTGGCTACAGGTGCTATGAAACCAATCGCGAAGAAAATAAAAATAAATCAATCTTTAGCTGAAGAGCTTTATGCTACAGGTAACTATGATGCAATGTATTTTGCAGGCATCATAGCAGACCCAAAAGCTATGACTGAGTCGGATTTTGATCGTTGGATAGATGAAGCGTATTTTTATATGCTGTCTGATTATGTAGTGGCAGTAACTTTATCAGAGTCAGCTATTGCACAAGACGTTGCAGATAAATGGATTGCAAGCGGTGACGAGCTAAGAATGTCAGCGGGTTGGAGTTGCTACTGCTGGCTTTTAGGGAATCGCAAAGACAATGAATTTTCCGAAAGCAAGATTTCCAATATGCTTGATATTGTGAAAAATTCTATTCATAATTCGCCAGAAAGAACGAAATCTGCTATGAATAATTTTCTATACACAGTAGGACTTTCATATTTGCCACTACATGAAAAGGCTGTCGAGACCGCAAAGGAAGTAGGTATAGTAGAAGTCAAACGGGACAAGAAAAAAACAAGTTTCCTAAATGCTTACGAAAGTATTCAAAAAGAAATGGATAAAGGGAGAATCGGATTCAAACGCAAGTATGTTAGATGTTAAAATTAGCTTTGCATCGGTACGTTGATTCAAGAAGGGGTGAGTACCTGTTATTCGACTAATGGAGGCAGGTAAATTTAAATGTTTGATATTGAATTTCGATTGTTGAAAGTGTGATTTTTAAAGATTCGGTTCTTGAAACAATAAGCTAATTTGACATAAACTTCAAGATAGGACTTGCATGATGATTATCCTTCATATCTGCAAGTCCTTTTGTTTGCGCATAGAAACTCCTGTAGCCCCACACATGGCGTGATAGCTCCATTTAGACAACCTGTGCAATTTAATTCCTTTGCTTCATTATTAACCCTCACAGATTCGTTAAATGCGATTGAGCTTATCGTATCGCCCTACTATAACGGTCACGATTACTTTGTAAATAAGAATAATTTGTGTACAAAACGGAAATGAATATGTGTAAAATGTGGGAGTTGATGGTTATGGAATTTTATAAAGAAAAAGAAGTTTACTGCTATAGTTGTCGTAAAAAGACTGTATTTACATGTAAAGATGCACATAAAAAAAGTGGAGTAGATAGTCATTGTAGTGAGTGTTCGGGTATATGGTTTGAATGGCAAAATCGAGCGGTTGAGAGAGAAATGGAAAAGTGGGTTGAATATAACCAAAGACTCATAAATTAACACTTAGTAGTCTCATCGTCATAACGTGTGGCTGATTTCCGTTCCGACTGGACGCCTCTAAGAGAGCGCCTAGTCGGAACGGAAATCAGAGCCTTCTAATTAATTAGGATGGATAAAATAGTTAATCAACACACCTAATCGATTACTTTTTCTACACCATGTTCTACATAAGATTCTAAAACAACTTTATTTTCACGATTCAAGTAATAGTAATACGTTTTTGAATCACCTTCGATTTTAACGGAAACCATCCAATTTTTTGAACCGCTTAAATTTGCCATGAATGGCTCTGTTTTAAGAGAATCCTTTGAAAGTCCCTCGCTCTATTAAATAATCCATTACTGCTTTATAGGCAATCTATCTATTAGTTTGTTTAGATACTAGAGAGGAAAATACTAGCTCTTTCAGCACAAAGTCTAGTATAGTTATATGGGCATTATAAAAATGGCTGTATTTCAAATAAATATAGTTACTAACAAGAGAGTGTCTTAATATATGTATAAAAGTGGTGAATTTTGTATTGAATGAGAAGTATTTTAAAATAATCGGATTACTAGTTTATGGCTTAATTTTAAGTGGGATTATCGGTTTTATTTCTTCTGTTTTTTTAATAATAGTTAATGGCTTGGCAGATTTTTTATGGACTGACGTATCCAATACTTTAAAAGTACCCGCTATTTATACATTACTTTTATGTGTTTTTGGTGGTGTTTTAGTAGGCGTTAGCAAGTATAAGTGGGGGGGCCTGCCTCAAACGGCTAATGAAGCTATTGTTGAATTAAAAACAACTCAAAGAATGAACTATTCAAATGTAGGTCTCAATTTTTTAATTGCTTTTTTAATTTTAATTTTTGGTGCAAGTGTTGGTCCTGCAGCAGCCATATTAAGTTCTGTTATTGCGTTATCAGTATGGCAGGCAGATAAAATGCGTTACTTTTATTTTTCCTACAATGAATGGAAAAAGGAGTCTTGGTTAATTAGGCTAAAAAAATTTGCTTTACCTCATAATTACCTTATTCCCTATAATCCTGAACAGGCACCTAAAGAGAAAAAACTGCTTTTATTGAAGAAATTCTTATATATATTATTTATCATTAATGGAATAGTAACCTTTATGTTTTTTATTAAAATATCAGATCAACCTCCTTTTGTGACCAAGTTAGGCGAAACGAATTGGGGATTGGATGAATTGTATCTTTTTATTCCTTTTGTGTTGTTTGGTATTTTGTTTAGTAAACTTTATGAACTAATGGAAAGAGCAATGAATAAAATCTTTTCTAAAATCAACAATAAAATTATTTTAAGTGCTGTTATTGGTGGTATTGGGATTGGTTTGATGTCTTTAATCGCTCCTAAATTACTTTTTTCCGGTCAACTGTCTATGCAAGCTTTACCTAGTTTAGTACCGACACTTTCGATGGCTACATTAATTTTAGCATCTGTTTTAAAACTGATTTTTATGGAGTTTTGTTTTAAGTCAGGTTGGGTTGGTGGAAATGTTTTACCAGTTATCTTTGCTTCCATTTTACAGGGCTACGCGATCGCGACTTTTTTCCCGCAACTAGATATGCTTTTTATCGTAGCTGTTATAGGTGGTAGTGCTTCGATTGCTATTTTAAAGACACCTTTACTAGTTGGGATTTCTCTAATGCTATTTTTCCCAAAAGAGTTAGCCCCGGTTATATTAATTATTGTGTTTATTTTTATTTGGTTAAGTAAAATGAGTAAAAAAAATCCGCAAAAAGCAACTGCTTAATTTTAGTTGGGAACGCTAGACCAAACCAATTGAAAAGTGCTTTGGATCCTTAAGTATAAAGGGTTCGGAGCGCTTTTCCTTTAAATACGTTTGACAAGGATAGAAAATGAAAAGACTTTACACATTTTCTACACAAACAAAAAGATTATTTTGATAATCCTTGTTGATCTTCAATTTTTCGGGCTCATCACCAAAAGTTGTGGATGACATTTGTTAAATCAACCACACGTTATGGTGATGAGTGATTATTCGGTGACAATAAAGGTGTTTAATTTAAAATAATTTCATTTTTTTAGAGCTCAATGTTCAAATTAATGTTACAGTTAGAAAGTAAATTTTATTAATGAGTAGGAGAACAAACATGATTGAAATAAAAACATCTCCATTAAGTGATGGAGAATTCAATAGAGGGGTATTTGCTACATGCGATATCCAAAAAGGAGAGCTTTTACATGAGGCACCTGTAATTGCTTATCCAAATGAAGAGCATCAATACATTGAGCAAACCTTGCTCGCTGATTACGCTTTTGAGTATGGCATAGGTCGTTCTGCGATTCTTCTTGGTTATGGAATGTTGTTTAATCATTCTTATGAACCAAATGCAACATATGAGATTAATTTTAAAAATCAAACATTTGACTTTTTTGCTTATAAAGATATAAAAGCTGGAGAAGAAATTCTAATCAATTATAATGGTGACGTTGATAACAAAGATGAACTGTGGTTTAATGAGGAATAAATGCCATAGTGATGAGTCGTCTACTTCAATAATTAATCATCTTTATATTGAATCCTGTAAGCATTGCTGTAAAACTTTTATATAATTAATATTACGAAACGCTTTAAATCCTTTAGTAGGGATTAAAGCGTTTTTTTATCAACGTTTATTCAGCGTGACCTGATCCAAATTGAAGTATCGAAGAAACGTGAGAAGCGAGAATTTATAGAAAAAGAGTTATAATATAATAGGAAGAAACTCAATATAAAGAGAGATGAATTTTTAAATGAATGAACAATTAGCTGATTGGATTACGCGTTTTCAAAAGGAGAAAGATATAGAGGCCCTCGCAAACTTAAAAGACTATTGCTACTATATGGTCGAACCTTTAATTGAGGAATTTACAGAGAAATACGGTGAAGATGCTGGGGAATTATTACGTTTAAAATGGGATAAGCGTTTTTATTTTATTTTTACAAAGTATCAATTAAATGTTGGGCTTCCTTTAGATACTTTCGTAAAAAATACGTATCGTTTTTATTTTATGCAGGTTTTAAAAAAGGCTGGTTATTGAACTAAATAGTAGGGGAGTGTTTCGTTAGAACACTGCTATATTAAAAAACCCTTGTCTCGTGTAAGAACGAGTCAAGGGTTATTATTGTTTTATTGATACGTTATATCTTCTGCAAGGTGGGTAAATACTTCACCGATAATTGAGTCCTCGTCATAGACGGAAGAACCTGTATTTTCCTCGGGTTGCGCAAAAGGAATTTGAGCAATGATATTTGTTTGAAGCTCAGTTGCTAATTGTTCGGCGCCACCTTGACCGAATAAATAGTTCTTTTCACCATTTGCATTTTCAAAGTAAGCCATGTTTTCAACAACACCGAGAATCGTGTGTTTTGTATGTTGAGCCATCAGACCTGCACGAGAAGCAACATGGGAAGCTGCAAGGTGCGGAGTTGTTACAATGATTTCCTGTGCTTGTGGAATCATTGCCGCCATATCAATGGCTACATCTCCTGTACCAGGTGGTAAATCGATGAGGAGATAATCTAAATCACCCCAATGTGTATTGACAAGGAAATTGCGAATCCATTTGTTGAGCATTGGCCCACGCCACATGACAGGTTGGTTGTCGTTAGTATAGAAGCCCATCGACATGATTTTTACACCATCACTCATCACTGGAATAGCTGTCTGGTCAAGCATTGTTGGTTTTTGATGAATCTTCATCATGGCAGGAATACTAAAGCCATAAATGTCAGCATCTAAAATCCCTACTCGTTTACCAAGGCGGGCAAGGGCTACTGCTAAATTAATCGTCACAGTAGATTTACCGACGCCACCTTTACCACTAGTAACGGCAATAAATTTGACACCAGAGTCGGGTAGAAGCATTGTAGGCATACCTTTAGCCGTAACATTTTGAGATTTTAAAGAAGCTGTTAAACTGCGACGTTCGTCATCTGTCATAGAACCAAATTGGATGGATACTTTTGATGCACCAATCGCTTTTAACGCTTCTTCAACATCTGCTTGAATTTTGGCTTTTAATGGACAACCTTGAATAGTCAAGACAAGATCCAGTGAGATATGCGTACCGTCAACTTGAATATTTCTTACCATATTCAAGTCAACGATACTTTTATGAAGTTCTGGGTCATCAATTTTCTTCAATGTTTGTAAAATGTGCTCGTTTGTTAGCATAAAAGAAACCACCTTTATTTTAAACCTTTGCCAAGCCCTTTTAAGAAGTGAATGCCAAAATTCATGGCACGATTGACATCAGGATCTTTTAACATTTTTAACAACTTGAAGGTACTAACTTTTTCATCAGCTTCAACGGCTTTGTTAGCTTCATCTAAGCCACTGTTTAAACTCTCCATAAGCTTTGTCGTTGTTTCTGGATTCAGTTCAGTTAATGCTCCAGCAGCACCCATTAAGTTGTTGATGATATTTGTAACGGGCTTGCGAGTTAATTGACCAAGTGCAATATGTGCAACATCTTCTTTTGCTTCAAGTAGCTTTGTAGCTGCTTCAAGTGCTCCAATATCATTTAATTCTGCCATGATCGAAAAGACTTGATTGACCATTTCTTCATTCTCAGAAAGAAGTTGTTTTAAATTGTCTAACTTTTCTTCCTTCAGTTGTTCTTCTGTTAGTTGTTGTTTTTTAATTGTTGTAATTGGCGCAGCCATGAAATCACTTCCTTTCGTTAGTTGTTGTTAAGTGAACGTAGCCAGGACGATCCCATTTACGTTGTACTTCAACCCCATTTTGTGGATGGCGTTTTTTATAACGTGGGTTTGTTCTAGGAAGTGGCGATTTTCCTTTTTGTTTCAATACTTCTACGCGTACTTTTGTTTGTTTATAAGCAGGTGTCGATGTATTGATGTCTGCAGCTGGACCCGTTAAGAAATTAATCGCTGAATCTTTGCTTACAGAGTTCATTGGTAAGAATAGTTCATTTCCTTGTACGCGGTCTGTTACTAGGGCATTTAATTTTAATGCGCCTTGAGGAGACACTAAACGAAGAAGAGCTCCATCTTCAATGCCGCGTTCTTTTGCTAGTTCTGGTGATACTTCAACAAAAATTTCAGGTACTTTCGATTGAATACCTTTTGATTTATTTGTCATATTACCTTCATGGAAGTGTTCAAGCATACGACCATTGTTAATATGGCAATCATATTGCGCTTCATATTCAACCGGTCTGATCCAATCGTTTAAAGCGAAACGAGCTTTTTTGTCAGGGAAGTTAAAGCCATCCTCATATAGTAAAGGTGTGTCTTTACCATCATGGCTACCCCAACAGAAGCTACCCCAATTTTCTAATACATCATAGTTCGCTTGCGAGAAGAATGGAGCAAGACTAGCCATTTCAGCAAAGATTTCACTTGGGTGACTGTAATTCCAGTCAGCACCTAGGCGACGGGCTACTGCTTGAAGGATTTCCCAATCGGCTTTTGATTCACCAAGTGTTGGTAATACTTGATATAGTCGTTGCACACGACGCTCTGTATTCGTGAACGTACCTTCTTTTTCAAGAGAAGGTGCTGCTGGTAAAATAACATCTGCATATTGTGCTGTACGTGAAAGGAAGCAATCTTGTACAACAAAGAAGTCTAATTGTGAAAGTACTTTATCTACATGGTTAGCATCGCAATCTACAAGTGCCATATCTTCCCCAACTAAATACATTGCTTTCATTTTACCTTCCATGATCGCATCTAACATTGCCATATTCGTACGACCTGGTTCAGGTTTGATTTTCACACCATATGCTTCTTCAAATTTCTTACGTGCTTCGTCGTCTATTACTTTTTGATTACCTGGTAATAGATTTGGTAGTGTACCCATATCACAAGCACCTTGAACATTGTTGTGACCACGAAGAGGGTAGGCACCTGCACCTGGACGACGATAGTTACCAGTAGCTAGAAGTAGGTTAGAAATTGCAGCTGATGTATAGGAGCCACCTGTATTTTGTGTAACACCCATACCCCAAAGTACACATGTACCGTCAGCATCACGAATCATTTCAGCAACATTTATCAACGTTTCTTTTGAAATGCCCGTTTCTTTTTCTGCATATTCTAGTGTGTATGTTTCAAGTACATCTTTAAAATCATCAAAGAAGTGCACGTTCTCTTTAATGAAGGCTTCATCATGCCAGCCTTGATCGATCATATATTTTGTAACGGCCATTAACCATACTTGGTCTGTTCCTTGTTTTGGGCGCATGAAAATATCAGAACGCTCAGCCATTTCATGTTTACGAACGTCGGCAACAATTAATTTTTGACCGTGTAACTTATGGGCACGTTTTACACGAGTAGCTAAAACAGGGTGACCTTCTGCAGGGTTTGCCCCAACAATAATAACAAGGCCAGCTTTTGCGATATCTTTGATCGTTCCAGCGTCGCCACCTATACCAACTGTGCGTAGTAGGCCATCAGTAGCTGGAGATTGACAATAGCGTGAGCAGTTATCAACGTCGTTTGTTTCGAATAATTGACGCGCCATTTTTTGAATTAAGTAGTTTTCTTCGTTTGTAATTTTTGAAGAAGAAATAAATCCGACAGATCCAGAACCATATTCTTTTTGGATGCCACCTAGTTTAGTAGCAATCAAGTCAAGCGCTTCGTCCCATGAAGATTCAACAAATGCATCATTTTTACGAATTAATGGTTTTGTAATTCGTTCTTCAGAGTTGATGAAGTCCCAACCGAATTTCCCTTTTACACAAGTAGAAATAGCATTGACAGGACCGTCAGAAGGTTGCACTTTTAAAATTTTGCGGTCTTTTGTCCAAACTTCAAACGAACAACCTACTCCACAGAAAGTACAAACTGTTTTTGTTTTCTTCGTACGTTTACTACGCATAGCAGCCTCGACTTCAGAAACCGCAAAGATACCGCTATAGCCAGGTTCAACTTCCTTAATTAAATCAATCATCGGATCTAACGTATCTTGTTTAAGCCCAGTCATAAAACCAGCTTCGCCAAGCATTGATTTTTCCATTAAGGCGTTACATGGACAAACGGTAACACATTGACCACAACCTACACAGGAAGAATCGTTAATAGCTACGCCTTCATCCCAAATTACTTTTGGTCTATCAGCTTCCCAATCTAGCGATAACGTTTCGTTAACTTGTAGGTTTTGACACACTTCTACACATTGTCCACATGCAATACATTGGTTTGCATCATATCGATAGAATGGATGAGACATATCCACTTCATGTGGTTCCACTTTTGGTTGATAAGGATATTTTTGGTGTTCAATTTCCATTAATTCTGCAGTGTTGTGTAATGTACAATTCCCGTTGTTATTGTCACAAACGGTACAATACAGCAAATGGTTTTCTAGTAGACGGTCCATGGCTTCTGTTTGTGCTGCTTTCGCTTTCTCAGAAGTAAGTTGGATATCCATGCCGGCTACTGCTTTTGTTGAACAAGAACGAACTAATTGGCCGTTCACTTCAACGATACATGTATCACAAGTTTCGATAGGATCAACTGATGGTACATGACAAATTTGTGGATGGTCGATTCCGTGTTGATTAATGGTATCCAGTATTGTAGCTCCATCTGCTACATCGTACGATACGCCATTAATGTTAATTTTAGTCAAGGTGGGTTCCTCCTTTTGTTCTTTGATGACTTATATGACAACAGGTTAATACTTAGGATAAAACGGGAATAGAATTTCGAGTTGATTATTTTAGTTAAAGGTGTCTTGTTATACTTCTATTTCCCGATTTATCAAATTTCTACACCGTAGTAGATGAAGAATCCTTTATTACGAGGTGTCAGTGTTGTTATTGCTCAAAAAATAAAAAAAACCACCATGAAACGGCACGTATATTACATGCTGATTAGTCATGGTGGATAAAATTCTTAACAGGCCTTGCTAAAAACTCAATCTACTTTTATTTTTTATTCAATATAACAATAGAATGCAAATATTAAAACCCTCCATGCGAATAGTTCAACTTTATTAGTAGCAACCATGACATAAGAATCAAAATACTTTAACTCCATTTATAATACCACTTATTATAGCCCTTTCAGTCAAAATGGACAATAATTATAATAAATTTATAATAAATTTTATTAATTGATAATAATTATCAACTAATATTTTCACTTTAATTTTTTTTCAAGTTGCTATATTATTAACAATCTGTAAGGGTGACCCCCGTGAGCATAGGAAAAAAGTTTAATTACGTTGGGAGAATCGTTAAAAATGTCAAAAAAAGTACATGAGTTCAACGACATTATTCGAAAATTACGCAAAGATATATTTGGAAAGGGACCAGAGCGTATTCATACTGTTTTCGTCGAGAACATGGCTGTTTCAACTTTATATGGTAATATCACACCAACTGAAAAATTTATTGCAAGTACACCTGAAGGGTTAACAATGGTACATGCTGCACGTACAAGGATGATTCAAGATTTGTATACTAAAAGTCCTCCAGATGGCATGGAAGAATTGATGGGCTCTAAGTTACTCCATTTATTTTCGGATATCAAAATTGAAGAGGATTTTGCTATTTCTGTATTTGTTTTTGAAGATAATATTAGTGAATAAAGGGGATGCCTTATGGATAGAGCGGTAGCAAGAGAAATTATACGTGTTGAAGATCATCAAATCAAAGAAATGGAAGATACCGTTGTCACTGAATACGCTGTCACAGTTAAGATTAATCAGCAAGAATTTGTGACGATGGTTTGCACACCAGAGTATGTAGAAGATATGGTGATTGGCTATTTGGCTTCTGAACGAATCATTCGCAATAACGAAGATATTGAAGAAATTTGGCACCAAGAAAAAGAAGGTTTTGTGCATGTTAAAACAAAGCATGTGAATCCTTACTTTCAACAAATTCAAAATAAACGATACATTACATCTTGTTGTGGCATGAGTCGTCAAGGTTTTGTTTTTGCTAATGATGCATTAGTTTCTAAAAAAATGGAAGGTATTCATGTGCGTATTACAACAGATGATTGTTTTCGTTTAATGCGCGATATGCAAGATTCGGCTGAGATTTTCAAACAAACGGGTGGTGTTCATAATGCAGCGCTTTGTGATGTGAATGGTATTGTATTAAGTCGAATGGATATTGGGCGCCATAATGCATTAGATAAAATTTATGGACATTGTCTACGAAACAACATTAGCATGCAAGATAAAATTATCGTATTTAGCGGACGGATTTCATCTGAAATTTTACTGAAAGTCTCGAAGATTGGCTGTGAAATAGTATTATCTAAATCTGCTCCAACCGAATTAGCATTGCAATTAGCAGAGCAACTCGGTATTACAACGGTAGGTTTTATTCGTCAAAATACACTTAACATTTATACACACAAAGAGCGTATTCAATTACCTACAAATGATTGACTATAACTTCTTTCAGCAGATGTTTTTTGTACAAAAAAGCGTAGCTGCAGGTATAGATGTTTTTGTAACTTAAGTGCAACGTCAGTTACAGAAGTCTCCCACCTCCATAGGGTGAGATAAATGCAGGTTAAAATTATTTTCAGCAGGAGGTCCAAATATTCGCTGAAAGAAGTTAATGCCTCCGGCGGATGTCACAGAATCGAAAAGGAGTTCTTAGGGGATGTTAGCCTAAAACCATCGCATCCATGCGATAACGGCTAACTGACCTGCATCGGTAATAACGCCACGTCCTGTGGCATTACCGAAATGACCGACATCGTGTCGGCCCTCGTGCAGGCCTAAGCACAAAGTCGATTCCGGACACAATTATGCCGAGGCATAATTGATCAAAATGAAAGAAGGAGATTACAATTACTAGTCTACAAGATCAACTACACAGACCATTAAGAGATTTAAGGATATCCGTGACAGACCGTTGTAATTTTCGTTGTCAATATTGCATGCCTGCAGAAGTATTTGGTCCAGATTATGCTTTCTTACCGTCCGATAAAGTATTGAGTTTTGAAGAAATCGAACGATTAGTAAAGATTTTCGTTTCCTTAGGTGTGAGAAAAGTACGCATTACTGGCGGTGAGCCTTTACTACGTCGTGATCTGCCAAAATTAATTGAACGTATTCATCGTATCGTTGGAGTAGAGGAAATTGCCTTAACAACCAATGGTACTTTATTGAAAAAATATGCAAATGATTTAGCAAAAGCAGGATTATCACGAGTATCTATAAGTCTAGATTCATTAAATGAGGAACGTTTTTTCGAGATGAATGGTCATCGTGGAAAAGTGACAACGGTGTTAGAAGGTATAGAAAAAGCGGCAGAAGCAGGCTTACAAGTAAAGATCAATATGGTTGTTCAAAAAGGGAAAAATGAACAGGATATTGTTTCGATGGCACAATTTTTTAAAGAGAAACAGCACATTCTTCGTTTTATTGAATATATGGATGTCGGTAATTCGAATGGTTGGCAACTAGATGAGGTTGTATCGAAGAAAGAAATTATTGACCAAGTTCATCAGTTTTCTCCTTTACATCCTGTTGACCCTAATTATAAAGGGGAAGTGGCGACGCGTTATCAATATCAAGATGCTAAGGGCGAAATCGGCGTCATATCATCTGTAACAGATTCTTTCTGCTCAAATTGTTCGCGTGCTCGTATTTCTGCAGAAGGAAAACTTTATACGTGTTTATTTGCAACAGAGGGTACGAATCTACGAGAGTTGTTAAGGTCTGGAGCAGACGATGAAGCGATCACCCAATGCATTTCAAATGTTTGGGAAAATAGAAAAGATCGCTATTCCGATGAACGAAATGAACAGACAATGAAAAAACGGAAAAACTCAAAAATCGAAATGTCACACATCGGTGGTTAGACGCAATAGAGAGGTATTAGTTAGGATTGGCTATGTAAAAAAACAGAAAAAAATCGGCACAATAATGCCGGATTTTTATCTTCATTCATCAGAAAGCTACTGCCCTAGGGGGTGGTGATATGGATGCGTATGAGGTTTCTTTTCAGTGGGTGTCCAAAAGTACCTGTACCTGTCGCTACGCTTTCGGTACAAAAGACACCTGCTGAATGAAGATAAAGCCTCCGGCGGATGTCACGGATTTTCAAAGGAATGAATTGTGTTAGCACAATTCAAAATCCGGACGCATTGTTTATCTGCGCGAAAGCGAAGCGGCAGCGGCAATTACGCCAAGACGAAATTGATTTGATGTTTATTTATGCACAAAGGTGCCACTTTTTCCGCCTGTTTTTTCAACAAGGTATGTGTCTTTAATGACCATAGATTTGTCAACGGCTTTACACATATCATAAAAAGTCAGTGCGGCAATAGATACAGCAGTTAGAGCTTCCATTTCGACGCCTGTTTTACCACTACATTTTACTGTTGCTTGAATATGAAGTTCGTAGCCAACCTTTGCCTTTGTATATTCAAATTGGAAATCGGTACCTTGTAACATGATCGGATGACACATAGGGATAATATCAGCTGTTTTTTTAGCACCCATAATCCCGGCAATTTGCGCTACTTGCGTAGGGTCGCCTTTTTTAATGCCTCCTTGTTGGATGGCTTGATAGACTTCATCGGATAAAGTGATCGTACTACGAGCAATGGCTGTGCGATTGGTGCTTGTTTTTTCAGAGATGTCGACCATTTTAGGACGACCTTCTTCGTTCCAGTGTGTAAAATTACTCATTATTAGACTTCCTTTCAAATGTTTGATGCCAATCTTGTTGAGAGTTGATATTGATAAATGTTGAGCTTTCTTCTTCAAATGGAACATAACATACTTGAAGTTGCTCTAACAAGACTTTCATACTTCGCTTGTTTTGTTGCACTAATTGATTTGCTATCGGTAAAGCACTGCGTCGATATAAAGCAGCAAGAGGTTGTAATCTTGAATCTTGTTTCGGAACAATCGCATCATAACGATCATCGATAAATGTGAGCATGGTTTGGATAAAATCTGCATGGATAAAAGGCATATCACTAGCTACGACAAAAAACCATTCGACATCGGGAAAATTAGTCATGATATTTTGCAGGGCAAACAGAGGTCCTTGATGAGGCTGTTTTTCAATGATCCATTGGACCTTTTCTTCTACAAACTTCGATTGCAAGCTAGCATTAGTAGCAATAATTAAAGGCTGTAGTTGATTTTTTTGTAAGGCTATGAGACTGTGCTTATATAATGGCTGGCCAGCAAACAACTCAAACATTTTCGGTTGACCATATCGAGAAGATTGACCACCAGCTAAGACAACACCAGCTATTTTCATACACGATTCAGCTCACCGACAAAATGTTGCACAGTCGGAAGAATTAGTTTTGTCATGGCAAGTGTAACGGCATTGGTGGAACCTGGTAACAAATAGATGGCCGTTTTATCGCGACTCCCTGCTGTGGCACGACTAAACATGGCTTTTGGACCGATTTCTTCGTAGCTTAATGTTCGAAATAATTCACCAAATCCCATCATCTCTTTTTCGAAAAGAGGGAGAAGGGTGTCGTATGTTTGGTCTCTTGGAGTAAATCCTGTTCCACCTGTTACGATAATCGTATTGATGGTGTGATCAACGCACCATTTTTTTACATGATTTGCGATGTCAAGTGGTTCATCTTTTGATATTTGGTAGTCCACTAATTCAAATGAAGCTTCTTGAAGTAACGATTGAATACACTGGCCACCGCGATCATCTGCCTTTGTGCGTGTGTCACTCACAGTTAAAATGGCAGCTCGTATAGGAAGTTGATGATGTGTAGGATGCAAGGGTAAAGACCTCCTTTTATAGAGTAAGAAAGTATAAAATTTTTCTACTTAAAATAGTGTCTAGGCATTCGTGCCAGCCGCTCGAGGTCGCTTCGGGCTCTCCAAAAGCTTGTCGCGGCTAAACGGGCTCAATGCGCTTTTCTTATTATAAAGCTATAAATTAAAAGGTCAAACTAAAATTCATAGATAGAAAGGCAAAAACATTTATGCATAATAGATATTCTAGACAACAATTATTCAGCCCAATCGGAGAAAAAGGGCAGCAATTTCTAAAACAAAAACATGTTCTAATCATAGGTGTTGGTGCATTGGGCAGTGCTAGCGCAGAGGCTCTAGTGAGGGCAGGCGTTGGAAAGTTGACGATTATTGATCGTGATTATGTAGAGTGGAGTAATTTACAAAGACAGCAACTATATACCGAACAAGATGCGCAAGAAAAAGTTCCTAAAGTAATCGCTGCCAAAAAACGACTACAAAGTATAAACTCAGAGGTGGAAATCAACGAATATATTCTGGATGCAAGTTCAGAGCAATTAATAGCACTACTTACAGATGTAGATGTCATGGTAGATGCAACAGATAACTTTGATATTCGTTTTATGATGAACGACCTTGCACAAAAATATCAAATTCCTTGGGTTTATGGTTCTTGTGTTGGTAGTTATGGCGCTACTTATACGATTGTGCCAGGTAAAACACCTTGTTTACATTGTTTGCTAGAGGCGATGCCTAATACAGGAATGACATGCGATACAGTTGGAATTATTAGTCCGACTGTTCAAATAGTAGCAGCTTATCAAGTAGCTGAGGTTTTCAAACTTTTAGTAGGGGATGAAGAAGCGGTTCGAAAAAGCTTTTTAACCTTTGATGTTTGGCAAAATCAACACTATGAAATAAAAGTGGAAAAAATACGTAAAAGTGATTGTCCATCTTGTGGAAACAACCCCACATATCCGTATTTGTCCTACGAAAATCAAACAAAATTAGATATTTTATGTGGTCGCGATGCCATTCAAATTCGTCCACCTAAACCGATTCACTATAATCTTGATCAGCTTGCTGTCCAAATTCGTCCCTATGGCGATATTCAAAAAAATCCCTATTTACTTTCTTGCCAAGCGGAGGATTATCGACTGGTGATTTTCCAGGATGGACGTGTTGTTATTCATGGGATACAAGATGTACAAAAGGCTAAAACCATTTATTATCGTTTACTCGGATAAAGGAGTGTTCCAAATGTTAGAGAAAAGAAAACCAATTGCTGTAGGTGAAGCGGTTCAACGTGTTATGGAGTTTGCATTCCAAGAAAAAATAGAGATTGTTTCACTACAGCAAGCATATGGGCGTTTTTTAGCAGAAGACGTTGCAGCAGACCAAGATGTACCTGCTTTTGATCGTTCACCTTACGATGGTTATGCTATTCGTTCGGTCGATAGTCAAGAGGCAAGTTCAGAAAATCCAGTAACCTTTAAAGTAGTCGGAGAAATTGGCGCGGGCTATGTATTTGAGGAAGTAGTAGGTGCTAAAGAAGCGGTCCGCATTATGACAGGAGCACCTATCCCAAAAGGATGCGATGCAGTCGTTATGTTAGAATTAGCGCATACATTTGAAGAAGACAATCAAATGTATATGTCGATTAAACGCTCTTATGCAACAGGAACAAATATTTCATATCAGGGAGAGGACGTTCAAAAAGGCGCAATCCTTATTGAAAAAGGACAATTGATCAATCCAGGTGTTGTCGCATTACTTGCTACTTTTGGTTATGATCAAGTACCTGTATTTCGAAAGCCAATCGTAGGTGTCATTGCAACAGGAAGCGAGTTACTAGAACCGAGTGAATCTTTACAGCCAGGGAAAATTCGTAATAGTAATGCATACATGATAATGGCCCAAATTGAACGTGCTGGGGCAACTGTTAAATATTTTGGTAAATTTAGTGATGACATAAATTTATGTATTGATGTTGTAGAGAAAGCGCTACAAGAAGTAGACATATTGATTACAACAGGAGGAGTATCAGTAGGTGATTATGATTACTTACCAGCCATTTATGAAGCCATTGACGCAAAAGTACTTTTTAATAAAGTAGCGATGCGACCAGGTAGTGTAACAACTGTTGCTGCTCGAAATGGTCAATTATTATTTGGACTTTCAGGTAATCCATCAGCTTGCTATGTAGGTTTTGAACTATTTACACGACCTATTATTCGAAAGGCATTTGGCCATAAGCAGCCACATCTACGTAGAGAGCAGGCTATTTTAGGTGCGGACTTTAAAAAACCGAATCCGTTTACCCGTTTTGTGCGTGCTAGTGTTTCTTATGAAATAGGTCAATTAGTTGCAGTTGCTTCTGGTTTTGATAAATCTAGTGCTGTTTCGTCTTTAGCGGAAGCCAATGCCTTTATTGTATTACCAGGTGGATCACGTGGATACGAAAAAGGCATGCAAGTAGCTGTCTTGTTGTTAGAAGATTTGCAAGGAAGTGAGTGGCCTTGGGAGAACATCGAAAAATCCTACAAATCGTAGGCTATCAAAATAGTGGGAAGACAACGGTTATGGAACAACTCATTACACAAGCTACGACTGAAGGCTTGCGTGTAGGAACAATCAAGCATCATGGACATGGTGGTATCCCTACGATAGAAAGTTCGAAAGACAGTGCTCGTCATGAAAAGGCTGGCGCAAGTGTAACAGCAGTTGAAGGAGAAGGTACTTTGCGCATGAGTATTCACCAAAGTAACTGGCAACTTGCTGATATACTAGCTATTTATGAGTCAATTGAAATGGATATCATTTTAATTGAAGGCTATAAAAATGAACACTATCCGAAGGTTGTTCTTTTGCGACAAGCGGAAGATCAATCCTTGCTACAAAAAGTAAGCAATATCGTCTGTGTTCTTTACTGGCCGACCTATCCACTGGATAAACCACTAGATTATCCAACTTTTTCAATTCATGAAAAAGCACAATATATAGAAGTTCTTATGCGAGAAATGAGGAGAAAATCATGACTACATCGTTGTTTGAAATCATCGATAAACCAATTGATGTTGAGGAAGTTAGACAAAAAGTAACAAGTCGAAACGCTGGTGCAATCACTGTTTTCATCGGAACAGTACGTGAAATGACGAAAGAAAAGAAAACATTACATTTGGAATATCAAGCCTATCCACCTATGGCCATTAAAATGTTTGAACAAATTTCTAAAGAAATACAAGAGCGATGGCCAGAGGCGAAAATAGCCATTACGCATCGTGTTGGTCATTTAGAAATCTCGGATATTGCTGTAGTAATTGCGGTTTCATCACCGCATCGTAAAATGGCCTATGCAGCAAATGAATTTGCTATTGATCGTATTAAACAAATTGTGCCTATTTGGAAAAAAGAGTATTGGGAAGATGGAACCGAATGGATTGGCGATCAATTAGAAAATGTACCTTATCCAAAAGGAACCCCAACAATCAGTGAGGAGGATTTTGGTGATTAACATATTATTGTTTGCACACTTACAAGAAATCATCGGTGAGCCAAAATTAACTGTAGAGCTGTCAGACCGTACAGTTGGACAAATGAAAGCATGGATGGAAAGTCAATATCCACAAATTTCTTTGCAACATGTTATGACAGCAGTAAATGAGGAATTTGCAACCGATTCAACGGTTATAAAAAAAGGTGACACAATCGCCTTTATTCCACCAATTAGTGGTGGGTAAAGAGTAAAGATGTAGCTTTATAATTGATAATATAGTCTGATGAAAATTATCTTTCTTCTAGAGATTTCCTAGAGGTAAGATAATTTTTTTGTTGGATATTCATGTGAATTCGACTGTGTGGATGGTAAATTTTTGTACTTGAAATTAACGAAGCAGGTTATTAAAACAAGAAAATAGGATGAAAAGTTAGTAGAATAGTGGTAAAAGATCAAGGGGGGATAGTATGGCTGAAAAGATTTTATTTTTTATTTCAATGATGCCCATTTATGGTTTAGTAATTTGGTCTTATTTTTATCCTGAAGAAAGTCTGTTGTTCGGGAAAAGATGGATGTACAAAGAAGAACCCCAGTTATCGAATGAAGTGATCCGTTATACTAAATTTGCCTCAATGGTCGTTATGATTGGATTACCCATCGTTGTCATTAGTTTCATCTTTGATATTTATTTTCTTAGATTTACGTTAGTGGTAATTCCTTTAGTAATCGCATTTGGCGCACTTAAAATATTCACAGATGAAAAAGATTCCTAAAATAGTGCAACTAGTTCTGACACATTAAATAAGAGCATGTTTTGGATCTTTTTCAAAACATGCTCTTTTGCTACAAAGATACAGTTGTATTGTTATGCTTTCAATAGATGGACGCTCAGAAGCATAAGGAAGGAAATACCTATCATACAAATCACCCATGACCAAGCGAGTGACATATTAC